>Ga0207659_10000144_pt1 | contig 42076 bp, 35 predicted proteins | sample KBSM43metaG_FD_184330 | JGI IMG/M metagenome (GOLD analysis project Ga0207659, IMG submission 184330) | Miscanthus rhizosphere microbial communities from Kellogg Biological Station, Michigan, USA - KBS M4-3 metaG (SPAdes) (version 2) | ecosystem: Host-associated > Plants > Roots > Rhizosphere >...
GACTTCTTCGAGCTGGCGCTCGCTGTAAACGGCGCGAAGAATCTTCTGCTGGCTCAGTTCGACGAGCACACCGTTGGCCGCCATTTGGACCATCCGTTGCGCGGGAGTCGGTTCGTCGCCCGATTCCTTTCGCTGCTGCCGCGCCTCGAGCAACGGTTGTTCATATTTCTCAGCCAGCTGCCGCGAACTCATCGTCAGTGTCACCAACGGCTGCAGGCGTTGGCGCATCGCCGAATCGTCGATTCGGTCCGGATGCAACTGCTGGTCGATGTAGCGATCGATGCCGATGGCGCGGACCCGCTCGACGTCACCAGAAATCGCGCCGAAGGTAATCCGGTTCAGTGTGTGGACAAGCGGTGCGACGTCAGCAGGGCCGGCTGCGGGGGCTGCGGCCAATGCGGCGACGAGCGCCACTCCGAACGCTTTCATGAACCTGCTCCTGTCCATTAGACGGATGGGCGGCGCGCCCGTTAAACACGCTAGCCTAAGATCCACACAAATGTCACAACTCATTCCGGCTGACGGAATCCTTATCGATCCGATTCTTGATGGCACGCACGAGCTGTGGCATGACGGCCTGGCGCGCCAGCCGTATGGTCGGTTCTGGCAGGCGCAGCGAGCCACCCCGTGGGGCCAGCGCCGCTTGACCCGATGGGCGCTGGTCGATGGTGCACGACTGCTCTGCAGTGCGAAGTTGTATACGTTTGATGCGGTGCTGGACGGCCGCGCGCTGCAGGTCGCGGGCATCGGTGCGGTTTTCACCCCGATTCCGGAACGCGGTCGTGGTGCCGCCGCCGATCTCCTGGCACGGCTGATGGACCACGCGTCGGGCAACGGCTACGACGCCGCGCTGCTCTTTTCCGAAATCGGTCCGGACTATTACGCGCGCCTTGGATTCGTCACCATTCCGCTCGCCGATCTCACAGTGCTCGTCGTCGAGGACCCACGCCGCGGCGCTCCCGCGATCATGGTCCGATCGGGCGAAGATCGCGATCTTGCCGATATCGCGTCGATCGACGCGGCTCGCGCGGCGCCGGCGCGCTTCCACCTGGAGCGCGATCGCGATCTGATCAAATTCTCGATCGCGAAGCGGCGACTGCACGCCGCTCTTGCCGCGCCCGGCACGCGCGAATTGCAATTCTTCATTGCCGAAGAAGGCGCGTCGGCGGTGGCGTATGTCGTCATCAGCGTGAAAGGCGACGAATGGACGATCGACAGCTGCGGCGATCGCGATCCAGCCGGCGCGCGGCTCGGTGGCCTGCTGCAGGTTCTGATCGCGCGCGAACCGTCGCGGCGCCGGCCGACGATCAAGGCGTGGCTGCCAGAGAGCCTCCGCCCGCCGCAGTTGCGTATTGTCGACGCATCACCTTCGCGCGATGTGATGATGATCCGACCGCTCAACGATCGCGGACGGCCGACGGCACCACTCGCTGCGTCGGACATCGTCTACTGGCGCGGCGACCACTTTTGAGTAACCGATCAACCGCAGAACGATGCGCGGCCCCTTCACGTGGCCCGAGAAGGAGCGCAGCGGTTGAACTGCGGAGCATGCTCGCTCCGGCCCGCGGGTCGCCTCGGGAACGAAACACGCGTTCGGCGACATCGGTTCCTGCCTTGGGCTCAGGCCGAAGTCGGCCTTCGCGAGGAAGCCGTTCGCGTGTTTTGTGTGCTGTCGCTGGTCGACCCTCGGCTCCAACGCAGTCCTGCGCGAGCATGCTCCGCAACGCGCTGCGCGCCAGTGGCGCGCGAGCCGAGGACAGACGCCTCGCGGAGCGGGCCGTTATGGAGTCGGCCGCCAGCGCTAGGCGGAAAAGCGAAACGCAGTGAGTCCGGCGGCGGGCTGCTGACAGGCGTAGTTGGTGGCGTTGCCCGAAGCCTCAGTCCTTAGTTGATTGTTCTCACGAGCTGGTAGGCCCGCCGCTACAGCGACAGGGAAGCGAACGAGAGTGAGCTTTTCGGCCGACGGAATCGGCACGCGCAGCGAGGTGTCTGGCCTCGACTTGCCGCGCGCCGCAGAGGAAGCTCCGCGATCAACTGCTGCGCGCCGAGGTGCGCTCGTCTGTCTCCGCCATAAGCAGGCTCTTTGCGACTCGCCCGAATCAGGATCCAGTTTGCAACTTCAGGTCGAGCGTCTTGGTTTCACCTTCGTTGAGCGAGAACAACGTGCCATGGTCGCGCAGTTTGTCGAGCACTTCCGGGTCGGTCTGATCGCCTTGTTCGATGTAGTCGAGCGCGACCGCGTAGTAGCTGCCGGCCGGGAGATTGCGAATCTTGAAACGGCCATCCTGATCCGGCCGTCCGGTCGAGAGGTAGCGCGACATGAATCCCCACTTCTGCGAATCCTGTGCGAAGACGACGACGGTGTAATCCTTCGACGGCTCGCCGCGGACTGTGGTGACCAGGCCTGAGACTTCGCTCGGATGATTCGTGAGTTCGATCTCAATACCACTGACGTCTTCATTGGGACGGAAATCGATTCCAGTATCCGTGACGTCCACTCCGTTGTAGCGAACCGCCCTGGTGGACCAACCTGAAGGCATCGCCATCGCTGCCTGCAGGCGAATCACCTGCAACCCCGGGCGGGTCCGCACTTCAAACGACAGGTCGTCGTTAATCCGGCCACCGCCGCCGCCCATCATCATCTGATCCGGATTCACCGGCCCAGTCATGATCCGCATCGACGATGGTTGCAACGACCTGGCATCCTCCTGGTTGACGATGATGCGGCCGGTTACTGAAATCATTCGTGATCCGATCAACTGCACGTTGCTGATGTCGTCGCCGGTGACGGTCAACGACATCGACGCGAATTCGCCCATCTCACCGGGCATCCCCCCGGGCATCTGCGCGTTGAGCGTGTACTCGCCGGGCGCGACGTTCGAGACGGTGAACGTGCCGTCCGGGCGAATCATCGAGCCACCGGAAGACATGAACATCGGTCCGCTGCGCGACATCATCATCAGGAATCCGCCGGCCAGCGGCTTGCCCGACGAATCCACCGCCGTTCCAGTGATCCGCGCGGTACGCGATTGCACCAAAGCCATACTGACGTCGCTGAGTGACTGGCCGAGCGACACGGTGATTCGCTGCGCCTCGGCAATGTTCGGGGTGCCGGGGTAGTAAGTCGGCGCGTAGCCGGAACGATCGTCCGACACGGCGTCCATCGGACCACCCATTCCACCGCGGAAAGTCGCCGACAGGTAGTACTGCCCGGGCGGCAGGCCGAACAGCCTGAACTCGCCGATGTCGTTGGTCTGAGTGGTCCGTCCAGACGGAACCAGCCGGCGGCGCCCCTGCTGATACTGGTAGCGCATCGGCGCGACCATCACGTCGGTAACCGGCTCGCCGAACTCATCGACGATGCGCCCGGTGATGACGCTGCCCCTCGGCAAGCTGAAATCCACCTTCTCCATGGTTTGCGCGTCGAGAACCTGTAGCGGCTTGCCCGGTTCGAGCGGCCTGGTTTGACCGTACTGCAGCGACACAAAGCTGCCCTTGTTGGCGGTCAACGTGTACCGTCCAGCCGGAAGGTCCTTGAACTCGTAGCTGCCTTGAACGTCGGTAGTGGCCAGCCGGTTCTCGCGGAGTTCGGGTGAAACCAGTCGAACCTGCGCTTTTCTCAGCGGTGCGCCGTTGTCGGCGGCAAACACCCGGCCGCGGATCCGCGCGGTTCCGGTTCTCACACTGTTGTCGCGAGCAGGCATTCCCGTGCCCGGTGGTGGAGGCGGCGGCATCGGAATCTGTCCAGCGCCTGCCGGGACGCCGTTGATGATCACCTGCCGTCCGTCGGCTGGACCGTCAACGCCGACGGTGAACACCTGTCGCGGGCCATCCGGCCCGCCGACAACTTGCTGGGCGAATCCACTCGCCGCGACGAAGGAAAGGGCCACGAGCCACGTGCACACTCGTAACATGAGACCACCTCGAAATTGCAGACTACTTCGCGTCCAACTTCCGCCCGGCGTCAAGGTTGTCGTGGTTCAACAGCGCGTTGAACACCAGGAAATAACTGCCCTGCGTCTCGCCGCGCCACACTGGATTGTTGGAAAACGCGACGACGTGGCCTTTCTCGAATGGCACGTCGACGACCGCGGCGTGTTGCGCGATCTCGCCGCCGTTTTCCACAAGGCCTGACACCAGCAGCTCGCGCGTGTCCGCGTATCGCAGAATCACCCGCGGCCGCGCCGCCGGTGGAATGACGCTGACGCCGTTGCGCAACTGCTCGCTGGTCAGTGGAACTGCTTTCCAGACGTCGATGCGTTCTTCGCGTTCCACTTCGACCTGCGTCCGTCCCTGCGGCACATCTGGATCGTCGGCGGTTCCGCGTCCGGTCGGCCGATTGCCGCCGTCGTCGGAACCGAGCCGGCGCCCGCCGCCGCCACCGACGGTGTTCGAAATGTTGAAGATCGGACCGTTGTCGCACCAGATCGCAAGATTGTCGTTATAGCCATAGGCGATCGGACTGGCGTTATCGACCATCTTCGATCGCACGACACTGCCGACGATGCGCAACCGCTGACGCGCGGCAACGGACAGTCCCGGCGCGAAGCCGGTGGTGACCGCGAAGTCGGCGGTATCCATCGACGTGATCAGCAACCCGCCTTTGCGAACGAAATTCTGAAGATTCTGGACCCCCGACCATCCGAGGCCCGGCCGCATGTCGTCGGTGGAATCCTCCGAACCGAGATTTGGCGTCAGATCGGTTTTCTTCCATGGCAGCGGGTTACCGAACATCGGCAAGCCGTTGACGATTACCTGTGTGCCGCGGCCAACTGGCGGGAAGATGATTGCGTCGTACTTCGCGTTCAGGTTGTCGTCTTTCGAGACGTCCTGCGTGCTGAAGTAGTCGTACGGCACCTTCGCGAGGTCGAACGCCTGCCGCCACCAGCCTTCGGTCTGCGTGGTCTGCCAGGTGTGTATCAGCGCGATTCGCGGCGCGCGGACGGGATGCGTCTTGACTGATGGCGCGGACGCGACGCACGCCACTTGCAGGCCGAGTGCGTCGGCGGCGCCCGGCAGATCGCCGGCGTTGCCACCCTTGATGATGAAGCTGCCCCGTGCAAATTTGCGACCAGCCGCATCGAACGGTTCTTCGGCGGTCTCGATCGACGCATCCTTCAGCCGGTAGCGCAGCGAGACCAGCGCCGTGTCGGCGTTATGGTTGATCAGGTACACGGATCCGGCTGCCGACAACTCACCACAGGCGCTGTCCAGTCCGCCCTTCGCGCGAGCCGCGGCCGTGACTTTCTCGACCGCGGCATCCAGCAGCTTCACGTCGGTGACGCGAATGGCCTGCACATTGAACAACTCTGGAAAGGTCCATCCGGTGTCGTCGTACGGCGTGCGCTGCGGATCGTTCGGGCTCCAGTACTGATAGTCGAGCAGCGAGTCGGCGATCCGGCTGTACGGTTGATCCATCCGGACGATGTAAGAGCCGGCAGGGAAGGTTCGCGACTCGGTTTTCGGGGCGGTCTTCGCGTCCTGGGCTTCCTGCTTGTCCTGGCCCTCCTCTGACGGTCCACCCGGTCCGCGGCCCGGCGCGTCGGTTGTCGTGGTCGTCGGTTTCGCAGCGCCTTTCTTCGCGGGCACGGTTACGGTAAACGCCGCGGTCGCGCGGGAAATTTCGACGCCTTGCTTTTGCAGCGTGCGCAGCAGTTCGGCTTGCGCACCGATTCGTGGATCATCTCCGGGAAACACGTAGCCGGCAGGCCCTTCGGTCCTGGCTTTCAGGATCGAGCGTTTGCTCTTCAGATAGAAGTTGCGGAGAAACAACTTGCCGTTGCCGGCGAAGTAATGAAGCGAGGTCAGCAGACCCGTCTGCTGATAGTTATTGTTGTTGCGCTGCGACCAGACGGTTTTGGCGAGCGGCGGATTCTGTTTGTACCAGGTGCGCGCGTACTCGTCGGGACGTAATTCGCGCTCGACCGTGTCGGCGCCGCCATTGCCGAATGTTTCGTACAAGCGGCTGATGCCGTTGTGAAGGGCCGCGACGAACATCAAATAGCCGGGGGACCAGGTGTCGAAATTCCCGTGTGTGAACACACCCGGCATGCCGAACTTGGTCATCTCTGAAACGTTGTTCCAGCCGATCATCTGCCATTCGTCGGCGAGGATCGGATCGATCCACGCGTTGTACGGTCCGTCTCCTACGGTGTTGTCGTAGAGATAGGGAACCGACTCGTGCAGGTCGTGCAGCACTTGCGGATGCCACTGGATGTAGGTGTTGATCACGTTCTCGGTGAGCTTCAGCGTGACGCCCATCGCGTCGCGATTGTTGTCGTGCGCGACGTATTTGCCCCAGTAGACCAGGTTCGGATAGTTTTTCCCGGCATTCGCCAGGTGCCATTTGTAAACGTCCACCATCTTGTCGCGGCCGTCCACTTCCACCACTGGTGTGATCAGCGTGATCAGATTGTTGCGGATTGACTTGATGTATTCGTGATCGTCGACCACCAGACGATAGGCCAGTTCCATCAGGGCGGTGGGCGATCCGGTTTCCGGCGAGTGGATAGTGCCGGTGATGTAGTAGACGGGCGTCGATGCCGCGATCAGTTTTTCCGCCTGCGCGTCATCCATGTTCAGCGTCCGCGGATCGCCAAGTTTGGCGAGGCGGTCGGTGTTTTCCTGCAGTTTGGCCATCAGCACTTCGGACGCGATAGCCACCGCGATCATCTCGCGGCCTTCTTCGGTCTTGCCGATCGAAAACACTTTGACGCGGGGGCTCGCTTTTTCGAGCATCCGCATGTACTGGTAGACCTCTTCGGCGTAGGGCAATTTGTTCGGTGCGCCCGCGACGTCGCCAAGCACCGCCTTCGGCGTTGGAATCGTCTTCGACGCCGGTAAATAGTCCACCAGCGGCGAGGTGAAGAACGGTTGCGTCGTATACTCCTTGATCTTCCCGGTGTATTCCTCGTCGACCGCGACTTTCGGATCGCGGACGAAGGTTGTTTGCGCCAGCGTCGTCGCGCTGAAAACCGCAACCACGACGGCAACCCGCAATCCGCCAGTCGACAAACTCGAGGCGCCCCGAGTCGTTCGAAGGACGAAATCGGCAACCCGAAATCTCAAATTCATGAGCCCGATTCTACGTGATAATTCCAGCATGGGTAGAACCATTGCCGTCTTTTTGCTGCTGTTTTCGCTGGTGGCGCATGCGCAAAGCGACCGCGACGCGTTGCTGCAAAGCATCGACGCCAAACGCGCCGCCTACGCCGATATCGCCAAGCAGGTCTGGGCATTTGCCGAGGTAGGGTTTCAGGAAACCAAAAGCAGTGCGCTGCTGCAGCAGCAGCTCCGCGCCGCTGGCTTCACAGTGCGCGCCGGCGTCGCAGACATTCCCACCGCGTTTGTCGCGTCGTTCGGATCTGGGAAACCGGTGATCGCCATCATCGGCGAGTTCGACGCGCTGCCCGGCCTGTCGCAGGAACCGACGCCGCGTCGCAGTGCGATTGTGTCGGAGGGTGCAGGCCACGGCTGCGGTCACAATCTGCTCGGCACCGCAGCGCTGGCATCGGCGATCGGCGTCAAGGAGTGGCTCGCCGCCGGCCATCAAGGAACGCTTCGCTATTATGGAACGCCGGCGGAGGAGGGCGGATCCGGCAAGGTCTACATGGTTCGAGCCGGCCTGTTCAATGACGTCGATGCCGTCGTGACGTGGCATCCGGGCGACCGCAACGACGCAAGTCCTTCCAGCAACCTGGCGAACATCACCGGCAAATTCCGATTCCACGGGGTTGCGGCGCATGCTGCCGCGGCACCGCATCGCGGCCGTTCGGCGCTCGATGCCGTCGAAGCGATGGATTACATGGTGAACATGCTGCGCGAGCACGTGCCTCAGGAAACGCGCATTCACTACATCATCACCAGGGGCGGCGCCGCACCCAATGTCGTACCCGATTTCGCGGAGTCGTACTACTACGCGCGTCAGCCTGACATGCGCATCCTCGACGGCATCTGGGAACGAATCGTCGATGCGGCCAAAGGCGCGGCCCTCGGCACCGGCACGACGATGGACTTCGAGGTTACCGGAGCGGTGTGGAACGTTCTGCCGAACGAGACGCTCGGTACGGTGATGCATCGCAATCTCGAGAAAGTAGGCGGGTTCAGCTATACCCCCGAGGAGCTCGCGTTCGCGGAGGAGATCCGGAAAACCCTGACCGAACCGGCGACGATTCCGATCGGCTCGCAGGAAAAAGTACAACCCTCCCGCGCCGGTGCAATCGGCAGCGCGTCGACCGATCTCGCGGACGTCAGTTGGAACGTCCCGACGGTATCGATGACCGCGGCCACATTTGTGCCTGGCGTGCCGGCGCACAGCTGGCAAGCCACCGCGTGCGCCGGTGGGACGATCGGCATGAAGGGGATGATGGTTGCCGCGAAGACGATGGCCTTGACCACTGTCGACCTGTTTACCGACCCATCGCTGATTCAGAAGGCGAAGGCCGAGTTCGATCAGAAACGCGGGCCAGGTTTTGTGTACAAAACGCGACTCGCTGACCGAAAACCGGCGCTCGATTATCGGAAATAAAAGCAGAACGCAGAGTCCGCCGAGTTCGCCGAGAAGCAAAGGTTTTGGCTTGTCGTGCTCGGCGTTCCGCCTTATTCCTGCCGCAGCGCCACGACCGGATCGACCCTCGTTGCCCTCCAGGCGGGCGCGACGCATGCCGCCGTCGCCGCGATGGCGAGCGTCGCCGCGGTTGCGGCGAACGTGGTAGGGTCGAACGGCGTGACCGAGAACAGCAGCGCGCTGAGAAACCGCGTCAGTGCTGCCGCTGCGGTGAGGCCGATCACGACGCCGGCGATCGTCATGCGGAGCGCGCTCGAGATCACCAGCCGCAGCACGTCGTTCGACCTTGCTCCGAGCGCGACGCGAATACCGAATTCGCGGGCGCGCTGGTTCACGGCGTAGGCAAGCACTCCGAATAAACCGACAGTCGCCAAGACCAGGGCGATGGCGGCGAAGACTCCGACCACTTCGGCTCTGAAGCGTGGCTGCGCGGTTGCTTCAGCAGCCACCTCGTCCAGCGTCCGGATTCGTGTGACGGCGAGGTCCTTGTCAACGCGCGCGATCGCCGCTTTCAGAGCTGGGGCGACTGAAATCGGATCCGCGGCCGTCTGCAGCACGATCGACGCGGAGAACCATGGATTCTGCGTAATCGGCACGTAGATCTCGATCGCCGGCTCTTTTTCGCCCGCTTCGGTCGTCACTTGACGGCTGACCCCGACGATTTCGCGAACCACCGGCGTCGGTCCGCCACGCAGGTCCATCGACGACACGCTGACCCGAACGCCAATCGGATCGCGGCCATTCAAATGGCGTCGGACGAAGCCCTCGTTGACGATGCACACCTGAATGGTGCTGGTGGTGTCGTGGTCGGTAAACGTGCGTCCTCGAATCAGGTCGATACCGAGCGCGGAAAAGTAACTGCCGCTGACGATTTGATAGTGCGCAATCGGCAGGTTGGCGCGGTCTGCAACCGGCTCGCCGATCAGTTCGTATCCCTGGCCGATGTCGAACCCCTCGTACGGCAATGTGCCCCCGAAGCTCGCCGCAGTGACGCCGGGAATCGCGGTCAGCTCGCGCATCGCATTGTCGTAAAACCAGTGCAGTCGATCGGCGTCCGCATAACGGTTGAAGGGGAGCAGCACGGATCCGGTCAGCACGCGTTCCGCCCGATATCCGGGATCGACGTTGTTCAACGCGATCAGCGACCGCATCAGCAATCCGCCGCCCGACAGCAGCACCACCGCCGCTGCAATCTCACCGACGACCAGCAGCGCTCTGAGGGTTCCGGCGCTCCCTGTGCTACCGCGTCCGCTGCCGCTCAACACTTGTGACAGCGACAAGTTCGACGCCTGCCACCCCGGGACCAGTCCACACACGATGGTGGTGACCGCAACGATCGCCGCGGCTGCGAATGCGATGCGCGCATCGAAGGTCATCGCGACGCTGTAAGGCAACGTTTCGGGCGGCATGATCGATGGCGCTGTGCGAATCGCGACCCACGCAAGCGCCAGTCCCGCAGCGCCGCCGAGCAGGGCAAGCATCAGGCTCTCGATCAGCAGCTGCGTCACGATCCTGGCGCGGCTTCCGCCAATTGCGGCGCGGACCGCAATCTCGCGCGATCGACCGAGCGCGCGCGCAAGCAGCAGGTTCGCGACGTTCGCGCAAGCCATCAGCAGGACGAAGCCGACGACGCCGGTGAGGACCAGCGAGGTGGTTTTCAATTCGCCGCCGACAATCGCATCGCGGAGCGGCGCAATCGTCACGCCCCAGCCGTTGTTGGTGTCGGGCCATGCATCGGCCAGGCGATTGGCAATTCCGGTCATGTTGGCGTTCGCCTGCTCGATCGTTACACCCGGCCTCAGCCGCGCGATCACTTGCAAATAGTGCTGACGGCGCTGTTCGGGACTGCGGCGAACTCCGTAGAGTGTCCAGAGGTCCGCACGAAACAGGATTTGAAAATCGGCGGGGACGACGCCGACAACCGTGATCGGGTCACCGTCGAGCTGGATGGGCCGCCCGACCATGCCGGGGTCGGCTCCAAACCGGCTGCGCCATAAACGCTCGCTGATGACGACCACCCGCGAGCGTTGCGCCACATCGTCGGCAGTAAAGGTGCGGCCGGCGATCGGCTTGATGCCGAGGACGTCGAAGAACGCCGCCGTGACGGCCTGCCCGGGAAGCCGTTCCGCCGCGCCACCCAGTCCGGTCAGTGTCCGGCTGCCGCCGACAACTGCCGCAATAGAGGCAAATGCCTGCTGCTGTTCAGACCAGTCGAGAAAATTGAGCGGAGCTACCCGGTTGTGTACGAAACGGGGCGCCCGTTCCCACAACATGACGAGTGACTCGGGCTCGCTGAAGGGAAGGGGCCGGAGGAGAGCGGCGTCCAGCAGGCTGAAAATGGCGACGTTGGCGCCAATCCCCAGCGCCAGCACCGCCGCCGCAACCGCCGTAAAGCCGGGTGAGCGACGCAGTTGGCGTGTGGCATGGACGACGTCGAGCCACGATCCGGTCATGCCCCTTAGACGGTAAGGGGCGTGACTTCGTTAATGGATTGTGACCTTCTCGGATTCGAACGCGTGCAGCGTCCATCCGGCGTCGAGCAGCAGCCGCTCGATCATGGCGTGACGCTGAAAGGCCGCGAACGCGTCGTCGAACCGTTCAATTGAACGGCCGATCGGACTCCACTCGCGCGGCACCCGCAGTTCGTAGTCGCGATCGCAGCCTGTCAAACAGAGTTCGCAGATGACAGGGGCTTCGCCGTGATGTTTGAAGTTCCAGCGGAGGACTCTCATCATGCGCCGCAAGGTAGCAAAGGCGGTGCCAATGTGTCGTCGCGTGTATTTTTGCGGACGCTGGATCAGACGCGCAGACGGTACCGCCGTCGCGGCTCGCGTCGATCGTTCGGATGAAAGACTCGTTCTGGGACACGGATCTCAGAAATGGTGACCTGCTCGCCGGTGGCAACCTGCTGACAGAGGCCGTGAATCGTGCACCTGTGAAAGGGAGGTGTACGGAGACGGAGGCGGACGGAGGCACGGGTTCAACACGGAGCAACGGGGTAACGGAGTAATTAACTCGTTCTAAACGCTCGATCGCTGGGTGCAACTTGATTTCTTCTTTTCCATTTCTCCGTTTCTCCGTTTCTCCGTGTTGAACCCGTGCCTCTGTCCAACTCCGTCTCCGTCCGACTCCGTCACCTCCGCACCTTCGAAAGCCTACGAATGATCTCCCGCGCCGCCAGCGCTCCGGACCTCGCAGTCAATCCGGTGCCGGGATGCGTGCCCGATCCGCATAGATAGAGGTTACGGATTGGCGTCGCGTATCGAGACCATCCGAGGATCGGTCGCGACACGAACAACTGATCCAACGACAGCTCGCCGTGAAAAATGTGCCCGCCGGTCATGCCGTAGCGCCGTTCGAGATCGAGCGGCGTAATGGTTTCGCGCGCGGCGATGGACGATGTGAAGCCGGGCGCGTGGCGTTCAATCAGCGCGGTCGCGGCGTTGGCCAGCCGCTCCCGTTCCGCGTCCCAGGTCGTGCCGCGCAGGTGATACGGGGCGTACTGAACGTAAGCAGAGACGACGTGTTGATTGGATGGCGCGAGCGTTGGGTCCAGGAGCGATGGGACCGTCAGCTCGATCCATGGTTCGTCGCTGAACCGTCCATACTTCGCGGCATCGAACGCGCGCTCGATGCCGTCGATGTCCGTGGCAATCCGGACGCGTCCGGTCAATGCTGCCGGCGCCACACCGGCGAACCGTAGCGCCGCCGAGACGGCGTAGTTGATCTTCGCGAGGGTGCCGTGTGCGCGGATATTCTGCACGCGCCGCACGAACTCGGGGTCCAGGTACATCGGATCGATCAACCCGAGCAGTGTCCGCCGCGGATCCAGGTTCGAGACAACGGTCTTGGCCTCGATCACTTCACCGCTCGTCAACGCAACGCCGGTCGCCGTCTCGCCGTTCACCGTGATTTGCGCGACGTCAACGCCGGTGCGGATGTCCACGCCCGCCTGGCGCGCCGCCCCGGCAAGCGCGTCAGCCACCGTGCCGATGCCGCCTTTGGCGAACCAGCCGCTTGCGAACGGATGTCCCTCGCTTGCGCCCAGCAACAGGAGCACCGCGGTACTCCCGGCGCTCCACGGGCCCAGAAACGATCCGAGGATGCCGCCGCCGGCCAGAGCAGCGCGGAGTGACTCGTCCTGGAACCATTCGGCTGCGAAATCGGCAACCGCCATTGGCGCCCATCGCAACAGGCGGTAGCCATCCGCTTTCCCGAGACCGCGAAAGGCTCGTCCGGTTTTCAGCAACTCGATCAAATCGCCGGCTGAGGGGTCGTCGATTGATGGCGGAATCGCGGCCAGCACACTTCGCAGGACGCGACTGATCCTGCCGAAGGTGTCGATGAATTGTGGATAGCGGATCGCGTCGTCCGCGGAATGCGCGGCCACTTCACTCGCGGCACGCGCCGTGTCGTGCCACAGCGTCAGCGGCCGGGCGCCGCCAATCGCGCACACGTCGACGTCGGGCCGGATGATCTGCAGGCCATGACGGTCGAGCGCGAGCGCGCGCGCAATCGCCGGGTCGATCGCCGCAGCGTGTGCGAGTGTCGAACACCTGAAACCTGGCGCGATTTCGCTGGTTCGCGCCGCGCCGCCGACGCGATCGCCGCGTTCCAGAACCAGCGTTTTGAAACCAGCTTTCGCCAGAAACGCCGCCGCCGCCAGGCCGTTATGGCCGCCGCCGATGACAACGACGTCGTTCATCTTCGAGGTTTTGACGTGGATGAGGGCCGCAAAGGCCACAGCATACTCGTAAATAAAAAATGTTTTCTCTGCGCGCTCGGCGGTCTCGGCGTTCAGCCTTTACCGAGGATCCGCAGCGCCGCGTTCCGGCCGGGCGCGCCCATGATGCCCCCGCCGGGATGCGTCGCCGATCCGCACATCCAGAGATCGCGAATCGGCGTGTTGTACTGCGCCCACCCCGGGACGGGCCGCGCGAAGAACAACTGCTCGAGCGTGAGCTCGCCTTGAAAGATGTTCCCCTCGGTCAGCCCGAAATCGCGTTCCAGGTCGAGCGGGGTTAATACCTGCCGGTGCAGGATGATGTCGCGGATGTTCGGCGCGTACTCGGCGATCGTGTCGATCACCGTGTCGCCGAACGCGTCGCGCTGGTCGTCCCACGTGCCGTTCGCCAGTTTGTACGGCGCGTACTGCACGAAACACGACAGGATGTGTTTGCCGGGCGGCGCCACCGATGGATCCGTCAGCGTTGGAATCACCATGTCGATATACGGCCGTCGTGAAAACTCGCCGTATTTGGCCTGGTCGTAGGCCCGCTCCATGTAGTCGACGCTTGGCGAAATCGACACTGCGCCTCGCAGATGCGCGCCAGTGCCCGGCAGGCAGCTGAAGTTCGGCAGCGCATCGAGCGCCAGATTCACCTTGCCGGACGAACCGCGGAACTTATAACGCCGCACGTCGTCGACAAACTCCTCGGGTAATGCGCCGGCTTCGATGAACTTCAGGAAGGTCAGGTGCGGATCGACGCTCGACAGCACCATTCCCGCCGACAATTCGTCGCCATTCTTCAACACGACGCCGCTGGCGCGGCCCTTCGTCACCGCAATCCGTGCGACGGATGCTTCGGTCCGGATTTCCACGCCTGCCTCACGGGCGGCTGCAGCAATCGCGTTCGAAATGGCGCCAGTGCCGCCGCGCGCGAAACCCCACGAGCGGAACGCACCGTCGATTTCTCCCATGTAATGGTGCAACAGGACGTAGGCCGTTCCAGGTGAACGCACGCCGAGAAACGTACCGATGATTCCCGACGCCGACATCGTCGCCTTGAGCACGTCGGTCTCGAACCACTGATCGAGAAAATCAACCGCACTCATGGTCATCAGCTGAAGCTGGTTATAGCGGTCGCCGTCGGTCAAGCCCTGGAATCGCCGTCCGAGGAAGAGCAGCTTCATCAGCTCGCGTGGATTCAGCGATGCGGGATCGGGCGGCGTCATGTTCAGAATTGGTTTGACGAAGCGGGCCATTTCGACCATCGCCTTGCCGTACTCGTCGTAGGCTTCGGCGTCGAGCCTCGAGTGACGCGCAATTTCGCGTCGTGTCTTGGCGTGGTCGTTGACCCTCCAAAGGTAGTCGCCGTTCGGCATCGGCGTGAACGTGCCGTCGAGCGGTAGAATTTCCAGACCGTGGCGCGGCAGATCGAGATCGCGGATGATCTCTGGCCGCAGCAGCGAAACGACATACGAACAGACCGAAAACCTGAAGCCGGGAAACACCTCTTCGGTGACCGCCGCCCCACCGAGGACGTGACGCCGTTCGAGCACGAGGACTTTTTTTCCGGCCCGCGCCAGGTAGGCTGCTGCCGTCAAGCCGTTGTGACCGCCGCCGATGACGATAGCGTCGTAGTTCACGGCGAGGGCACCCGTGCAATCGAAATGATTCGCACCGGTGGCGTCAGCCGTTGCGCGTCGATGTTCGGCGCGCGGTGGATCCGCTCGACGACCTCCATACCGCGGACCACCCGTCCGAACGCCGCGAAGCCCTGGCCGTCGGGATTTCTCGCGCCGCCGAAATCGAGTGACGGCTGGTCGCTGAGGCAAATGAAGAAGTCCGACACCGCAGTGTCGGGACCGTTTCTCGCCATCGAAATCGTTCCCTTCACGTGCTTCAGGCCAGTCACGCTGGTGCGTTCGAGGGGAATCGCCGGCCAGCGTTCGCCACCGGGCGCGCGGCCGGCCTGGACGACTTCGATTGTGACCGTGTGGTCGGGTTGATTGGCGAGTGTCACCGTACGGTGAAACTGTCCGCCGTCGTATCCTCCGGCGTCCACGTAGCGCAGGAAATTAGCAGCCGTCAGTGGTGCGCGATCGATGTCCACGTCGACGACGAACTCGCCGGCGTCGGTGCGGACGAGCAGCGTGACCGCCGTCAGCAGCGCCAGCAGGAGGTTCATGGGTAAACCGAACCGCCTTTCATCACCCAGACGACATGCTCGAGTTCGGTGATGTCGCGCAGCGGATCGCCGCGCACGGCAATAATGTCGGCGAACTTTCCCGCTTCAATCGAGCCCACGCGATCGCTCCACCCTAAAATCTCAGCGGCGACTGTCGTGGCCGACAGGATGGCGTCTTTTGCCGATTGACCAAGTCGAACCCGATAGGCGAACTCGCGCGCGTTCTGGCCGTGTGGGACGACGGCCGCATCGGTCGCGAAGCCGATCGGTAAACCGGCCTTCAGCACCATCTGAAACGACTTGTCTTTCAATGCCTTGATTTGCACCGACCGTACTTTCTCCGGTTCAGGGACCGTGGCATCCGACGCAATCGACTCGCTGGTGTAGAGCGTCGGCACGAAATAGGTGTGATGCGTGCGCAGCAGTTCCACCGCCTCGTCGTCCATGATGCTGCCGTGATCGACGGTACGGACGCCGGCGCGGATGCCTGCCTTGATGCCGTCAGTGCCGTGCAGATGCGCGGCGACGTGTTTCCCCCAACGCGCCGCCTCTTCGACGGCGACGCGCATTTCGGCTTCGGTATATTGCTGCGATCCAGGAGGCGCACCCCTCGAGAGCACCGCACCGGTGCCGAGTATCTTGATGAAGTCCGCGCCCTGTTTCAGATTGGTCCGCACGACCTTGCGGATCTCGTCAGGACCGTCCGCGAGATTTCGAACGATCGGCACGTCGACAAAAATCGAAAACTGGCGCGCGTCGCCGGCGCCACCCGTCGGCGACACGTAGTTTCCAGACGCCATCAGCCGCGGGCCCGGCACGACCCCTTCGTCGATCGCTTTTCGGAGATCGATGTCGGTGTACGGCCAGGTCGGCCCCATATCGCGGCAGGTTGTGAAACCGGCCAGAAGCGTGATGCGCGCATTATGCGCTCCATGCAACGCGGCCTGTCCCGGCGTCGTCTTCAGTAACTCTTCTTCCCACGGGATGCCGGTGCTCGTGAGATGCGTGTGCAGGTCGATCAGGCCCGGCAGAAGAGTGGCGTTCCCAAGATCGATGACGCGCGCATCAGCCGGGATGCTGGCAGCCGGCCCCGCCGCCGTAATCCGGTCGCCGCGGACCACGACGATCCCTGGTGATTCGATCGTCCCCGATCCGGTGGCAAAGATCCGCGCGGCGCGCACAACGACGACCGGTGTGGTGGCGGCTTGCCCGGCGAGCATCACCGTCAGTCCCGCGATCGTCAGCAGAGTCTTCATGGCGCTGCCTATAATACGTCGCATGCCGATCGGCACCGCGGTCCACGAACGCACCTTCGCGTTGGCAGAGAGTCTCAATTATCGCGAGTGGTCGGGCTATTACGCGGTCAGCTCGTACGAAGCGCACCACGAGCACGAATATAACGCGATTCGCAACGCCGCGGCGCTCATCGACATTTCGCCGCTCTACAAATACATCGTCAAGGGCCGCGACGCGGTGAAGCTGGTCGACCGGGTGATTACACGCAATGCGCGCACGCTGGCGATTGGCCAGGTCTATTACACGCCGTGGTGCGACGACCACGGCTACGTCATCGACGACGGCACTGTGACGCGGCTTGACGAGCAGACGTTTCGATGGACCGCCGCCGACCCCAGCCTGCGCTGGTTCACGCAGAACGCCGTCGGTCTCGACGTGTCGATCGACGACGTCTCGGAAAGCGTCGCAGCGCTCGCGCTGCAAGGGCCGACTTCAGGCCGCCTGCTGCACGCGCTGGCCGATGCCGATGTTCGCGGCCTGAAATATTTCCGGATGACCAGCGGGCAGATCGCCGGCGTGCCGGTAGACATTTCCCGAACCGGCTATACCGGCGATCTCGGCTACGAGATTTGGATGCCGTGGGATCGTGCCGTCGAGGTCTGGGACGCGGTGATGCAACACGGTCGCGCATTCGATGTCCAGGCCGTCGGAATGCTTGCGCTCGACGTCGCACGCGTTGAGGCCGGCCTGTTGTTGATTGACGTCGACTTCAACAGCAGCAAGAAGGCGTTGATCGAAACGCAAAAATACACGCCGTATGAAATGGGCCTCGGACGGCTGGTGCAACTCGACGCCGGTCCATTCGTCGGCCGGAAACCGCTCGCGGCCGAGCATCGCCGTGGTTCGGCAAGGCAGATCGTCGGCCTCGACATCAGCTGGCCGGCGATCGAGGCGCTCTACGAAGGTATCGGTATGCCGCCACAAGTGGCAGCCACCGCATCGCGGGTGCCTGTCCCGGTCTATCGCAATGGCCGTCAGGTGGGACGCGCGACGACCACGACCTGGTCGCCGGTGTTGAAGAAGTTGATCGCGCTCGCCACGCTATCTGCGCCGCATTACGCCGAGGGAACGACACTCGAAATGGAGATGACTATCGAAGCGGTTCGCCATCGTGTGCCCGCAACGGTGGTCAAAACACCCTTTTTTAACCCCCCTCGAAAAACCCAGGCGATCGTCGTATAGTGGCGCTTCCTACCGACATATACCGGAGTAAGTCCCGGGTTTTTCGTTATGGGGTGCCCCATGGGCTGGTTGCTGTCGACGCTGCTCTTTCTGTCGCCATCCGCAGACACATTGCCGAGCCGCGATTTAGCCGGGCCGGTTTTTGTCGCACCAGCAGTCGAACCGACAAATTTTGACCTCGTTGACGTCCGGGGCGAGGCCCGGGAAGAGGCGCTCAACGTCAAAGTTGAGGATCCACATACGATTTTCGTGATCAAACGACATATTGGTGCGTCCGTCGGCTACGACAACACAGTTTTTCACGGCAGCGTCGGTTTTTACATGACCATCGCCGAGTGGGGCCGCTGGAATTTCGGAGTGCCGTCGGTGGCCTTCGGTTACGGCCGCTACCCGACGTACGACCGCGCGGAGCGCCAGCAGTCGATGCGCAACCAGCCGACGGTGTTTGTCAGCCTCGCATCGGTGCATTACCGCGTCGGCTTCGTGCGAGCGATCGGTTTGAACGGCTACATTAACCTCGAACAGGTGTACGACCTGCGCCACAACATGACCGGTTCGCAATTCGGCGTGTCGTTCAGCAGTAAGTAGGAAACGATCACCGCACTGGCACCCTTGTTCCCGGCATAAGTCCACCTGAGCACCGAGCACCCAGCACCCGGCAGGCAACACCCGCAAGCCGGCTCGGTAACCGACCGGCTTGATCGTGCAAAGGAAGAGGACGCGGAGCTGTGCCGCTTGATGGCCGGTTACCTCGCCGGCCGCCTCGACGCGTTTGATGGTTTGTACGCCTTGATCGCGCCAAGAATCCGCAGCTACCTGCTTGGGCAATGTCGTGACGGCGGACTGGCGGACGACCTGGTACAGGAAACGTTTCTGCAATTACATCGCTCGCGCCGCACCTACGAAGCGGGCCGTCCGGTCACGCCGTGGGTGTTTGCCATCGCGCGTCACGTATATCTGATGCATCGACGAAGCACCGGCCGGCGACTGAAATTTCACGAGACCTTCGCGGCTGAAACTCGCGCTGGCGATCTGCCGCGCGACGATGTGCGCGTGCTGGCGGACCAGGACACGGTTCGCCGCGCGCTCGATGCCGTGCCGGCCGATCAGCGCCGCGCCCTCGAAATGCATCACGTCGAGGGCTGGAGCTTCGCGGAAATCGCCGAGCGGTTGGGGATTCGAGTGAACGCCGCGAAGACGCGCGCGTTTCGCGGAATGCGGAAGTTGAAGGGGCAGATCAAGCCATGAACGCCGCGGAACTGCGCGCAGTGATCGCCAGAGATCTGCGGCCGACGCGCCCGCTGCTGCCGCCGTCGCTACGCGCACTGCTGTTGGCGCCGTTGGCGCTGGCGACCGTGATCGCGGTGCCGTCGATCTACTTCTTCCGACCCGATTTCGCCGAACTGGGCGTGGTTCGTGCCTGGGGGCTCTCAATCGTCGAAGTGGTCATCGGCCTGACGATCGTCGCGATGGCGTTGCGCGAATCGATTCCCGGCCGTGCGCTTGCGAAGGGAACGGTGGTCACCGCGATCCTCGGTGGCATCGCGACGCCGATGCTGATCTATCTGATCACGTCAGAGCGCTTCGACATCGGCGTTCCGCCGCGCGCACAGTTGTATGCGTCGTACATCTGCTTTCGAACGTCGCTCGGTGCGGCAGTGCCTGCCCTGCTGGTCGCGACGGTGCTGGTGGCACGAGCCTTCCCCTTGCGGCCGGGCGTCGCCGGCCTGTTGTATGGATTGGGATGCGGCGTAATCGCCGACGCGGGTCTCCGTCTTTATTGCGAATTCACCATGCCGTCGCACGTCATCGCCGCGCACGGTGGAGCCGTGGTGGCGGCGATGATCGTGGGACCGCTGCTGGCATCGGTGGTGCGACGACGCTGACCGGCAACGGTGCGGTTTATTCGGCGGCCATGAACGGATACTTGTAGTCGCGCGGCGGGTTGAAGTTCTCCTTAATCGTTCGCGCACTAATCCACCGAATCAGGTTCAACTTCGACCCGGCCTTGTCGTTCGTTCCCGACGCTCTCGCGCCGCCAAACGGCTGCTGGCCGACCACTGCGCCGGTCGGCTTGTCGTTGATGTAGAAATTCCCGGCCGCATTGCGCAGTGCCGATGTCGCCTGCACGACAGCGCGGCGATCCTGCGCGAACACCGCGCCAGTCAAGGCGTACGGTGACGTCTGGTCGACGATGCTCAGCGTCTCTTCCCACTTCGCATCGTCGTAGACGTAAGTGGTGACGACCGGTCCGAAGATTTCTTCGCACAGCAGCCGATAGCCGGGATCCTTGGCTTCGACCAGCGTCGGGCTGATGAAGTAGCCGGTGCCGCCGTCAATTTTGCCACCAGCGACGATCGTCGCGTGCTGTCTCGCGTGGCCGACGTATTCGCTGATCTTCTCAAAGGCTCGCTTATCGATCACCGCGCCCATGAAGTTGCGGAAATCCTGCACGTCTCCCATCTTGATGTCGTCGATCATCGCGACCGCGCGATCGCGAACCGCGTTCCACAGCGATTTCGGCACGTAGACGCGGCTGGCAGCCGAACACTTCTGGCCCTGGAACTCGAATCCGCCGCGAACGATCGCCACCGCGAGCGCGTCCACGTCCGCCGATGGGTGGCCGACGATAAAGTCCTTGCCGCCGGTTTCGCCGACGATGCGCGGATACGAGCGGTAGGAGGACATCGACGCGCCGATCGTCTTCCACATGTCGTTGAACACTTCGGTGCTGCCGGTAAAGTGCACGCCGGCCAATTCGCGATGACTGAGCAGCGCCTTCGAAATCATCCCGGCGTCGCCGGCGACCATATTGATCACGCCGGGCGGCATTCCCGCGGCCTCGTACAGCTTCATCAAGTAGTAGGCCGAGTACATCGCGCTCGACGCCGGCTTCCACACCACGGTGTTGCCCATCAACGCCGGAGCGGTCGGCAAATTGGCCGCAATCGAGGTGAAGTTGAACGGCGTCACCGCGTAAACGAATCCCTCGAGCCCGCGGTACTCGAGCTGATTCCACATGGTGTGGTCGCTGAACGGTTGTTCGTCGAGCAGTTCCTGCGCGTAGTGAACGTTGAAGCGCCAGAAATCGACGATTTCGCAGGCCGCATCGATTTCCGCCTGGAAAATCGTCTTCGACTGGCCGAGCATGGTCGACGCGTTGATCGTGTCGCGCCACGTCGTCCGCAGCAGTTCGGCGGCCTTCAGAATGACGGCGGCGCGATCGTCGAACGACCAGCTGGTCCACTCTCGGTGCGCGGCGCGCGCCGCGTCAATCGCCTGCGTCACGTGCGACTCCGAGGCTTTGTGGTATTCGGCGAGCACATGTTGATGGTCGTGCGGCATCACCGCCTGGCCGCAGCTGCCAGTCTTGATTTCCTTGCCGCCGATAAATAGGGGGATGACCACTTTGTCGCCGGCCATCTGCTTCAGCCGAGCTTTAATCGAGGCGCGCTCGGGCGAGCCGGGGGCATAGGAGCGTATCGGATCGTTGACGGGCGGCGGAATGCGCCGGCGCCCATTGAAGACCGCAATGGAGGATGACATAGCCTTTCAGTGTAGTGGAATTAGGAATTAGGAAATAGGAATTAGGAATTGGAATTAGGAATTGGGAATTAAGCGTTAGGCGGTGCACTACTCGCCGGCCGAACGGCGGACGATGTCGTCGAACGACCACAGCAGCGCTTCACGCTCCGAATAGGGTCCCGGCTGATAGACGCGGGAGGTGATGCCGGCCTGCGACTGCTCGGCGATCCACCAGTCCTCGCGATTCGTCACGTCCCAGAACTCGATCGCATCGTCGAGCTGACGATTCGGCCTGGCGAGTTCGCTTGGATGAAAGTGCCACTCACACACGATTTCGGTGCGATCGTGCGACCGCGGCCAGAGCGTGTGGGTCATCATGTAATCGGGATGCAGGCTGAGCAGAAAGTTGGGATACACCGAGTAGTACTCAACGCAGCCGCGCTGCGAGGCGTCGAGGTGCGGCAGGTAGTCACGCCGGCGCTTTCCGTCGACGCTCATCGTTTCGACACCCTCTTTGAATCCCATCGCGCCGCCGCAATAGCAAGCGGTGGGCGACACGTTGTCCGCTCCGAGATAGTGGTGTAATCGATTGAGTGCCGGGTGAAGCGTCGGGCAGTGCAGGCACTCGTTGAAGTTCAGGATGATCAGCTTCCAATTCGCCTTGACGTCGTAGACGATGCGGCGGCCCAGCCGCAGGTCGGCCATTTGCCAGTTGGCGAATCGTCGCGGCAAATCGCCAAGTTGCGCCGCCAAGCCATTCTCCACCCGGCCAAGATGGATGAAGACATGGCCGTCCCACAGCTCGCAGCCGGCGCCATGAAGTGGATAGTCGTCCTTGCAAAACTCCGGCGGCATGTGCGGCGCAGCGAGCAGACGGCCGTTGAGGTCGTAAGTCCAGGCGTGGTAGGGGCACTGAATGCGCTCGACGAAATGACCTTCGGGCTGCTCGCAGATTCGCGTGCCGCGGTGACGGCAGACGTTGAACAGCGCCTGAATGACGCCTGACGAATCGCGCGTCACGACGACGCTTTCGCCGGCCAGCGACCGCACGAAATAATCGCCCGGGTTCGGGATCTGGTCGGCACGTCCGGCGCCGATCCAGCGCGAAAAATAGAAACGTTCGAGTTCCTGCCGGTAGAAGTCCGAATCGGCGTAGAACTTTCGCGGCAGCGTGGAGTGCACTACAGCAGCCTTTCGAACTCTTCCGGATGCACGGCGCGGGCGATCGCCTCCTTGCGGTCGATGAAGTCGCGCTTGACCAGATCGGCGAGGCATTCCTCGAACGTGAACGAGCCGTTCTTGCGAGTAATGGTGATTTCCTGATGAAGGTGCTGCAGCGCGTTCTTCCGCACGTGCTGGCGCGCGCCGTAGCCGACAATCAGCAGCTCGGCACCGGGAATGACGCCGCCGCCGGCCGCCGGCAGGCGCGGAATCAACGTCTGCGCCAGGACGGCGCTCAACGACATCGCCAGCTCCTGCCGGATGGTGTTCTGACGTTCCGGCGGAAACGAGTCGGCGACCCGCGCGATGGTCGTTGACACATCCGGCGTATGGACGCTCGAGAACACCAGGTGTCCGGTTTCGCCGGCGGAGACGGCGATCTGCATAGTCTCGGCGTCACGCATTTCGCCGACGACGATCACGTCCGGCGCCTGACGGAGCGCAGCGCGAAGCGCAGTCGGAAAGTCGGGCGCGTCGACGCCCACTTCCACCTGCTCGACGATCGACTTGCGATGCGGGTGCTCGTACTCGATCGGATCCTCGATGGTGACGATATGCCGCGCGTCGCGCAGGTTGATTTCGTTGATCAGCGCCGCGAGGGTCGTCGTCTTGCCGGCGCCGGTTGGACCGCCAATCAACACCAGGCCTCGCTGCAGACGAGTCAGCGCTTCAACGCCCGGCGGTAAGTTGAGCGAAGCGAATCGTGGAACGGTTGCGGGCAGCCGGCGGATCGCCGCCGCCGCGTGACCGCGCTCGTGGTGCAGGTTGATGCGGAAGCGGCCGACATCCTGAATGCGGTACGACGAATCGGCAATCCCGGTTTGACGATAGGCACGGCGAGCGTGCGGCGCGAGGGCGGGCGTGATGGAATCGGCGATCTCGTCGGAGTCGAGCGGTCCTTCGAGCAGCGGCGTGATGACGCCGTCGGTTCGCAGGGCGGGCGGTGCGCCCGCCACCAGCAGAAGATCGCTGGCGTTGCGTTCGACCACTTGCTCGAGCCAGCGCTCCAGGCGAAGCAGCTGTTGGTCGCCCTTCAGCGCTTTCGGGGCGCCGGCATTCAGCTGCGAGACAATCGCATCAAGGTTGTTAAGGTCGTTGAGATCGTCAGGGTCGCTCACCGGCCTCCTTTGAGCGGTTCGTTCAAGAAGCGGACAACCGGAACGATGGTCTTGAAGGTTTCGATCAGCGTCGGATAGAACCGGGCGCTGGACGAAATGGTCGGTGGCAGTTCGCGCCCGGCGAGGAATTGCCGATGCCGCAGAAACTCTGCGGCAGGATGCTCGGGATCGAAACCGCGCGGCACGCGCTGAAGCGTTTCCCCCTCCAGCTTGCCGACCACTCGTTTGAATCCGGCGGATTCGACGATCGAACGGAGTCGTCGATGATTGTCGACGATGTGCTCGCGTACCTTCTGAAGCAATGGCGTCGGCGGCTGATACATCCCGCCGCCGATCCAGACATCCTCATGCGACAGCTGAAAGTAGAGGCCGGCGCCTTCCCAGCGCGGCAGGCCGCGCCAGCCAAAACTGGCGGCGATGTTGGTTTTGTACGGCGTTTTGTCATCACCGAATCGCGTGTCTCGATAAATTCGGAAGATCGCTTTCTTTGGATCAACCACCACTTCGGGCGCAAGCGCTCGCATGTCGATCGCCAGTTGTTCGACGATCGCCTGCATTGGCGCCCGGACATCGCGCTCGTATTGTTCCTTGCGAGGCTGAAACCATTCCCGCCGATTGTTGCGCTTCAGGGCACGCAGGAACTTCAGGGCCTCTGGTCCGAACTTCGGTGCAGGCTTGGCCATTTGCGTTTCAGTGTGGTTGGGTCAGAAACTCACGAATCAAACGATTGACTTCGGGGGCGTTTTCGCGGACCACCCAGTGCGTGCCGTCGGCGACGCGTTTCACCGTCAGCGTTGGCACAAGCTGGTCGAGTCCATCAAGATTGCTGGTCAGTAACGCCGTATCTTTCTCGCCCCAGATGACCAGCGTCGGAACGCGGATAATCAGCGGCGGCATCGACGTCAACGACGCCTCGTTCGAAGGTGGCGCCACCAGCTTTGCGTCGGCCGGCGCCGTCGGACCGATCTGCGCCGCTCGGTAATAGTTCAGGCCGCCGGTCAGCGCGCCCGGCTGTGACCACGCCGAAACATATTCCCTGCGGTCGTCTTCGGTCAGCGTGCCGTCTTTCAAGCTCGCGCCAAGGACCATCGTCGTCAACAATTGATAGTTGTTGGCGGCAAGCGTTTGTTCCGCCTCCGGGCCGCGGAACATCAGCATGTATTGGCTCGCCCGCTGTTGCGCTGCGTCTTCACGCAGCAGCCGCCCGAACACCGTCGGATGCGGCGCGTTGACGATCACCAGTCGTTCGAGCATCTCCGGATGCATCGCGGCAAACACCCACGCGATCGCGCCACCCCAATCGTGGGCGACCAGCGTGAACTTTGCCGCGCCGGCGTCCTTCAGCAACCGCGCAGCAAGCGCGCGAATGTCTTCGACCAGAACCGGAACCTGGTACGCGGCAAGGTCGGCGGGTTTGGCCGACAAGTTGTAGCCGCGCATGTCGGGCGCGACCACGGTGTGATCCTTGCTGAATTCGGCAATCTGATACTTCCACTCGTACCAGAATTCCGGAAAGCCGTGCAAGAACACCACGACTGGTCCCTTCCCGGCTTTGGCGTAATGCAGTCGCACGCCGTTGACATCGGCGTACTCATGCGAAACCGCAGCAGCGCCGTTCGGAACGGGCTGTCCAGAAGCTGCTGCTGCGGCTGTCATGATGATCGAGATCGCCGAAGTGACCGTGGCGACCGCACGTTTCACCGTGGCGCTGCGGTCTGCGCGGCGGTGGCCATCTGCGCCATCCGTTCCTGCATCTGGCGCGTGAGGTGCGGCGTCTGGCCGATCATCCGCTGCATCGTCATCAACTGTGCGCGATGATGCATTTCGTGCTCTTTGGGGCCGAGCAGCATCTCGAATCGCGTCTTGGTCGACGGATCCGCGCCTGGCGGCATCGAGACCGTTTCCTGGAGGAACGATTCGGACAGGCCTTCGACGAATGACGCGAACCGATCACCCTCCGCTTTGAGGTAGGCGATGATCTCGGCCTTGGTTCGCGGTTTGGCTTCCTCGGCGCCGACCTGCTGCATCAACGCCGCGAAGTTCACCTGCTTCAGATCGTTGATCTTGTTGCCGTGAATGTGGAAGGCGAATCCCGGTCCGAGCGCGATGTGGACCAGGGTTTGCCCGACGCTACGGCAATCGGGTGCCGGCCTGAAATCGTACTTGTTCTCGGGAATTTCCTCCGCGATCTTCAGCGTGTTGCCGCGAACCGTTCGAAACGCTGCGGCCAATTCTTTTCCACCGTAATAAGTCATCGGTTTCCTCCTCAATACCAGCCGATTGGTTGCTCCGAGAGATTGATGTAGACCTGTTTGACGTTGAGGTATTCCTCGACGCCCCACTTGCCGAGTTCGCGGCCGAAACCGCTTTGTTTGTAGCCTCCCCACGGCGCCTCGACGTAGGTCGGTTGCATGTGATTGACCCAGACGATGCCGGCGCGTAATGCCTTGACGGCGCGCATCGCGCGGAAAATGTCGCGTGTCCAGACCGCGGCGGCGAGGCCGAAGTAGGTGTCGTTGGCAATCTTCAGCGCTTCCTTCTCGTCGTCGAACGGAATGACCGAGGCGACCGGCCCGAAGATCTCCTCGCGAGCGATGCGTTGCGAATTGTCCACGTCGTAGAAGATCGTCGGCTCGACGTAGAAGCCGCGCTCGAGTGACGCCACCGACGCGGCGCCGCCGCCGGCTGCCAACTTTGCCTCACGCTTGCCGATTTCCTGATATGACCGGACGCGATCGTATTGCTCGCGGCTGACCAACGGCCCCATTTTGGTGCGGCGATCGAGCGGCGGCCCAAGCGTAATCGCCTTGGTCTTCTCGACCATCGCGTCGACGAATTTCTTATAGATCGACCGCTGCACCAGGATCCGACTGCCCGCTGTGCAGACTTCGCCCTGGTTGAAAAAGACGCCGAACAGTGCGCCCTCGACCGCGACTTCGAAATCCGAATCGCCGAAAAAGATGTTCGGCGATTTGCCGCCGAGTTCCAGCGAGATTTTCTTCAGCGTGCCGGACGCGCCCCGCATGATCAGTTTGCCGACCTCAACACTGCCGGTGAACGCGATTTTGTCGACGTCGGGGTGTCCGACGAGCGCCGCGCCGGCGGTTTCACCGGCTCCGGTGACCACGTTGACGACGCCCGGCGGCAGGCCGGCTTCTTCGAAACTCGACGCCAGTGCGAGCGCAGTCAGCGGCGTTTGCTCGGCCGGTTTCAGCACGACCGTGCAGCCGGCGCAGATTGCCGGCGCCAGTTTCCAGGTCGACATCAACAACGGATAGTTCCACGGCACGATCTGGCCGGCGACACCAATCGGTTCGCGCAGCGCCAAACTCATCGCATTATCGGGAACGGGAATGACATCGCCGTGAATTTTCGTGGCGAGACCGCCGTAGTACTCGAAGCAGGTGGCGACATCGGCGATGTCGAATTCCGCCTCGACGATTGGCTTGCCGGTATTGCGGCTTTCGAGCTCGGCCAGCTCGTCGGCGCGGCGACGCACGATCTCGGCCAGCCTGAACAGCATCCGACCGCGATCCTGTGCCGTGGCATCGTGCCACGGTCCTTCGTCGAAGGCACGGCGGGCGGCCGCGACCGCCCGATTGACGTCGTCGCCGGTCGCGTCGGGTGTCTGCGCGATGGTTTCGGTCGTGGACGGATCGATGACGTCGAGGGTGGCGGAACCGCCCGATGGAACGAACGCGCCGTCGATATACAAGAGCGATGGCTGCAAACCAAGAACTATATGCATGCTGGGAAACCGTTGTAAAGTTCGCCGCATGAAAGACCTGCGATCACTCGTATTGGCTATCGGTTCATTGGTGCTGGCGATTCCATCAACAGCAGGCCAGGCTGATCCGCATTCCACGTTCACCGTCGGCACCGCAGCGGCGTCGCGAGGCCAACAGGCGAACGGAGTCATCCATGTGCCACCCGGCTCCGACGCCGGCTACGACATTCCGGTGTCGGTCATCCACGGCGCGCGGCCAGGCCCGGTACTGGCGGTGGTCAGCGGCGCGCACGGCACCGAATACGCGTCCATTCTGGCGGTCGAGATGTTGATCGGCGCCGATCCCCGTCCGGCAATCGATCCAACGACACTGTCGGGCACGGTGATCCTGGTGCCGCTGGTCAATGTCGCGTCGTTCGACCGACTGACGCCGCACGTCAACCCGGTCGACAACAAGAGCATGAATCGGTTTTATCCCGGTTCGGCCGGCGGCACGCAGACCGATCGAGCATCGTTGGTCATGACCAAAGAAGTCGTCGAGAAATGCGATCACCTGATCGATCTGCACGGTGGCGACCTCGACGAGAATCTTCGCCCCTACAGCTATTGGACGGTGACCGGCAACCAGAAACAGGACGAGATCTCGAAGGCGATGGCGTTGGCATTCGGTCTCGACCACATCATCATTTCCGCGGACCGTCCGAAGGATCCGAGCGCGTCGCGCTACCTCGAAAATACCGCGTCCACGCGCGGCAAACCTTCGATCACCGCTGAGGCGGGACGCTCGGGCCCGGTCGAGGCGAACGATCCGGCGGTGCTGATCGCCGGCGTGCGTGGAGTAATGGCGTATCTCAAGATGATCCCGAGCACTGCGAAGCCGGTCGCGAAGCCGATATGGATCGAGAAGATTGTGACGGTGGCGGCTGAGACGGACGGCGTGTTTTACCCGGCCGTGTCGCGCGATGCGCATGTCGAAGCAGGCCAGCGCATCGGCCTGGTCCGCGACCATTACTTCAAGACGCTGGCAGATGTGAAGGCGCCGGAAGCGGGAACAATCATGTTCGTGCGCGCACTGCCGTCGCTGAAGAAGGGAGACACGATCGCCAGCGTTGGCGTGGCTCGGAAGTAAGATAGGGGTTTCCGAAGGAGGCGATATGCCAGCTACACTCCCGGCTGTGCTCGTTACGACTGATTGGGTTGCGCAGCACGCGACCGATACCGGTGTTCGTGTCGTCGAGGTCGATGTCGATACGACTTCGTACGATCAAGGACACGTGCCCGGCTCTGCCGGTTGGAACTGGACCACTGAGCTTTGCGATACGTTGGTGCGGGACATTGTCCCTGCTGGCAAGCTCGAACAACTGCTCGGCAAGACCGGCATCGACAACAAGACGACGATTGTTCTCTACGGCGACAACAACAACTGGTTTGCGGCGTGGGCCTTCTGGCAGCTGAAGGTGTACGGCCACGAAGACGTGCGGATCATGGACGGCGGCCGCAAGAAGTGGCTGGCCGAGACTCGAGATCTGAGCACCGACAAACCGTCATTCCCGGCGAAGACTTACAAGGCCAGTCCGCCGGATCTGTCGCTCCGCGCGTTCCTTCCCGAAGTGCAACAGGCGTCGGCGGGGAAGAAAGCCGGGCTGGTCGACGTGCGCAGCCCGCAGGAATTTACCGGCGAGATTCTGTCGCCCCCCGGATTGCCCGAAACCTGCCAGCGTGGCGGCCATATCCCCGGCGCGAAGAGCATTCCCTGGGGAAAGAACTGCAACGACGATGGCACGTTCAAGAGCTACGACGATCTGAAGGCGCTTTACGCGGCGCAGGGCATCACAGGTGACGACCCGGTGATCGCGTATTGCCGGATTGGCGAGCGTTCCAGCCTGACGTGGTTTGCGATGAAATATCTGCTCGGTTTCAAGAACGTCAAGAACTACGACGGCTCGTGGACCGAGTGGGGCAATCTGGTCGGCGCTCCGGTCGAGAAGCCGTGAAGCCTGAAGGCTACGCGAAGCGGCAGCAGGAACTTGCCGGCTGGCCGATCGCCGTGGAGACCTACAAACTCGGCGACATTTATCACTGCACGATCGCCAACGTGGACCCCGGCGCGCGTTTCGCGCGCGCCGAGGGCGCCACGCGCGAAGAGGCCGAGTCGCGCGCGCTCGAAAAGGCGGCACGGTATCTGAGTTATACACGGAAGTTTGAAGTCTGAAGTGTGAAGTCTGCCCATCGCCGCGTGCCTGCTGTTTAGTATCGAGCTGCAACTTCAAACTTCAGACTTCAAACTTCAGACTTCAGCATGCCTCCCGTCACCCCTGCCCTGGCGTTCATCATTTTCGTTGCCGGTGTCATCGCCGGCGGTCTCGGTGCGCTGCTTGGCCTCGGTGGCGGCATTTTTCTCGTTCCATTTCTGAATCTGGTGTTCAACTTTCCGATCACCGCGGCAGCGGCGATCAGTCTCACCACGGTGATTGCGACCTCGAGTTCGGTGTCAGCCGGCCGGGCGGGCAAACACTTGATCAACATGCGGCTCGGCATGCTGCTGGAAGTGGTGACGGCGGGCGGCAGCCTGCTGGGCGGCGTGACCGCGCAGCTGCTGGCGCAATCCACACTGCAGCGGTTGTTCGGCGTGACGGCGATGATTGTGGCGGTAATCATGCTGACGCGCCTCAATCGGCGCAACGTGATCCTCGATTCGACGGTCGATCCTGGCCTGCTCGGCGGCGAGTACTTCGAGGACGAAAGCGGCTGCGTCGTGAAGTATCGCGTCAAGCGGTTACCGCTGGCGATCGCCGCTTCGTTCGTGGCGGGGAATGTATCGTCGCTGCTGGGGATCGGTGGCGGCATCATCAAAGTGCCGATTCTGAACGCGTGGTGCGGCGTGCCGTTGCGAGCGGCGGCGGCGACCAGCGCCTTCATGATCGGTGTCACCGCGACCGCCGGCGCGATCATCTACTACGGTCGCGGACAAATTGTGCCGGTGCTGGCGGCCGCAGCGGTGCTCGGCGTGCAGGTCGGCTCGTGGGGCGGCATGCGGGTGGGCCAGCGGGCGTCGACGTTGTGGTTGAAGGTGTTGATGGCCGGCATCCTGATCGTCGTGTCGGGCTTGATGTTCATCAGGGCAGCCCATTGACGCGCCTCGAACGATCGATCGCTTTCGTACTGCGGGCCGGCGTGCTGGTCAGTTCCGCGTGCCTCGCGCTGGGCCTGCTGCTGACGCTGGCCGGCGTTGATGGACGCGCGCCGGCGGTGCTGCTCGAGACCGGCATCCTGGTGCTGATCAGCACCCCCGCGGCGCGCGTCCTCGTTTCGACCGCGCAGTACGTCTCGCAGCGCGACTGGCAGTTTGCTGCGCTCACGGCGATCGTCCTGGCAGAATTGATTGCGAGCGCCGTCGCTGCGTTGGTGTTCAACCGTCGGCTATAGCGTCTGCCACGTACGGGCCACAGAGTCCCAAAGTCTCAGAGATAGCGCGTCTCACGACGGGCCGGCGAAGCCGGCCTGACGCTGGAAACAGCAGACTCGCAGAAATGCAAACAGCCCGATAACCGTGTTTGTATTTCTGCAAGTCTGCTGTTTCCAGCGCGCCGCTGCGCGGCGCCGTGTGACGCGTCATCTGATGAATCGGCGGACTCCGTCGACCAGCAAACGCGAATTGAAATTGATCAGCAGGCCGAGACGGAGATTAGTGATGCGCAAGTAGGTCAGTAGCTGGCTTTCGAAGACTGGATCGAACCGCTCGACCGATTTCACTTCGACGACAACCAGCCTTTCCACAACGAAATCAATCCGATATTCACCGACTGGCTGGTTTCTGTAGGTAGCGGGTACGCGAAGCTGGCGAACGAAACTCAGGCCGACGTACTGAAACTCGATTGCAAGTGCCGCTTCATAGGCCGCTTCGAGAAGCCCCGGGCCAAGTGACTTATGGACGGCGATTGCGCATCCGATGACGCGTTGCGTTATCGCGTTGTCGTCGTTCACCACCATATCCTCTGCGACTTTGCGACTCTGTGGCCCGTACGTCGTTGTCAAAGACAGCGCAAGAATTCAGCGAGCGCGGCCTCGCGGTCTGTGCGTTCAATCAGCGGAAAGGTGCTCAACACGTGTTCGAACTCCTCGGTGGTGAGCTGATACAGCCGCGCGACGCGAGCGTTCAGAATCGCGAACGCGTCTCGGTGCTGGCGCTTTGCCAGGACCCGCGCCAGGGCGGCGATTTGCCGGATCGCCGCGGGCGCGTCTCGGCGCGACGGAATCGGCAGCTGCTCGACGATTGCCGTGGTGACATGGGTCGTGACGCGAAGGCGAACCAGGTAGTTGACCACCAGGCTGTTGAACAAACCGCATAGCGCATGCTGATCGCGCAGCGGAAATGGGTCGCGCAGGCAGAACACGGTGTGGGTGGACGCACTCCGTGCCGGCAGGATTGCCGCGATCAATGTGACCCGATTAGTGGCGCCGGCGACGTCGCGATAGGCGAGACGCGGCCGTTCGACGCGATGCGATCCGAGTAACTGTCGCGCATCGGCGGCAGCGATCGTACGACCGGTTGCGGCAGTGGCGATCCGAAACGGCTCGAGGTGTTTTCCGTCAAACACCGGCCAGCCGCCGTGGGCGGGCCGGAACACCGCTCGGTCGTCGGTCGCGTTCAGTTCGCGGCCGAACCTGGCGGACCACCCCCTGCGGCTGCCGAGTGGCGCAAACAAGGCAGTCGCCCGCTCGACGATTCGCAAATCCGCGACGGTGCGCACATGAGGGATCGTCAACGAACGGCCCGACAAGCGCTCGATCGCAGATGGCGTCAGCACGATCGGGAATGCGGTGCGGTCGGTTTCGCTCGCGCCGATCGCCGCCAATTCGTTCAGCGACTCGACACCGAAACGGCAACGAAGACGGTCGGAGCATCGACCGGCGGTCGCGGTGACCAGCAGGAACCGCACGCTGCGATGAATCGGAAAGATCGCCTGCACGTTGTCGACGCCGACGATCGCGTCTACGTCGCAGCGGGCCATCAATTCACGGCGTAGCTCTGCGCTGCCGTGATCAGCCGCGAGGCCGGACGGCAACACCAGGCCAACCCGGCCACCGGAGCGCGTCAAGGCGATCGCACGGTCGACGAACAGTTGATATCGGTTGATATGGCCGCGCGGAGTGACTCGATAAACTCCCGAATGGCGAGTGAACCGCATCGCCGCCTTAACGTCCTGCCGTTCACGCGAGTGTGCCGTCGCTTCCGGCACGCCTCCAGCGTCGGCTCGCATCATGTCCCACGGCGGATTGCCGACGACGGCGTCAAACCCGGGATTCGCCAGTCGCCGCCCATCGCCGTCGAAGAATGCCTCGGGAAATTCGAGCTCCCAGTGGAAGAAACGCCGATCCGCCGCAATGTTCTCGGCCTGCGCCAGATACAGACTCGACGTCTGCCCCGGAAGCGCGCACGAGCCAGAGATAATCGCGTCGGCCAGATCCCGATACGCTGCAGCCGGGACGTCGCCGGCCGACACCGGAAACCAGATCGCGCACCACAAGTCGGCGACGCGTTTCCAGCGTGAAAGCGCCGAGTTTCGGTGCGTCAGCGACGTCAGCGCACGTTCCTTGTCGCGAACCTGCTCGATGGTGTCGTTCGGCGTCTGCTCGAGCGAAAAGCGGATCGGCAGCGCCGCACTCATCGCATCGGTCAACACGGTGTCCGCGAAAAGTGGCAGCGGCCGCGCCTGACCGTGGCGAGCGGAGGTCGTTGGTGTGTGGCTCAACTGTCGCAGCCACGCACCGAGCAGACTGTTACCCGTCATCAACCGATGGTCAAGGAATGACAGCGGCCGATCGGCGGCGAGTGTCGTCAGCCACAGCGACAGGCGCGCCAACTGCACCGCCATCGGATTCAGGTCCACACCGTACAGGCACCGCTCGGCTACCAGCCGCCGCATCGAGGTGCGGTCCGCGTCAGAGAGATCGCTCGCATGACAGCGTCCGGTAGCGATCAGCGCCTGTTCGTACGCCGACGCCAGGAATCGGCAGGCGGCGACCAGGAACGCCCCGCTGCCCATCGCGGGATCGACGACGCGAAGCGAGAGGATCCTGTCGGGCGTTGCGTCTTTGACGAGTGGCGCGAGCGTTCGCCGCACCAGATAGTCGGCGACCGGCTGCGGGGTGTAGAACGTTCCCGTGGCTTTTCGAGTGCCCGATCCCGGCTCGAGCCTCACCGTTGGGGCTTTGCGCCGCCGTCCGACTGTCGATCTGGCTTCGACCCGCGGCCGGTAATCGAGCAGCGTTTCGTAAACCGCGCCTAGTTCTTCAACCCCGAGCTCGCGGTAAGTGATGCGCTCACGTCCGGCACGGTCGATCGTCGGGCGCGTCGACAACGCCAGCACCGCCCGCTGCGCCGCGTCGTCGTCGAGGTCTCGTCTCTCGGCCAGTGGCGTTCGCGCGGGCGCGAACAGCCGTCCGTTGAATGGCGTCACATGCAGATCGCCGGCGCGACACCCGGCGTGGGCCAGTCGAGACATCGCCCGAAGCGCATCCCACAGCCCGACCGAATCTTTCTCCTCTGCGGCGTCTCGTAACGCCTCGATGCTGTAGCTTTCCCGATACATCGGATGCCAGACCGGAACCAGCGCGCGTGCCTCGGCAAATAGCAGGAACACCATTCGGTAGACGATCGTCAGCGATTGATCGAAGGCATCGGTGACGGCAGCCGTCGAAACGTCGACACGCTGCGCAAGCAGAGCGCTCAGGACGTGGCCTGATGCCGAAAGCACACCTTCGCGCAACGACCGGCAGACCCGGGCCGCATCGTGTCCAGACTCGTTTGCCAGCGATTGAAGCGACCGCGGCGATGCCGGATCACCAAACAACGCCTGCCTGCCGATCACGCGGACGAGTCCGGCGAACGACTCGACGCGATCCATTACAAGCGGCAGATCGCACTCCAGGTATCGCCTGGCGTAGACGCGTGAGGCGTCGACGATGCGCAACTGCAGTCCGTTGAAGACGAGGCACCACAGGGCACCCCGGCGCGCCGATTCAGCGATCGCGATGCGCCAAAAGCCATCAAGCGGTTCCGCCCACGACACGCTGACGATCGCGACCGTCGCTCCGTCCATCTGCACCGACGCAGCCACAACACGATCGTTCATTTCGATGTTGGCGGGCGGGTCGAAGCCAAGCGCCGCCAGGAGCGGAGTAACCGCGATATCGAAAATCAACCGCACGTGGGACGCCGGCCCGAGACAGGCGCGAGCCGACCAGCACACCGCGGCGGCCGTCCGCCACTGTGTCGAAGTGGCACTGTCCACGGGATCGATGGTTCGCGCCAGAAATGACGGTGTGATCAGATGACCGGCGAAACCTGGCAGGCAGGTCATGGCCGGACCATCAACTGCAAGCGTGCAGTCGGATTCCCGACGATCGCCTGGCGCCCGATCGCCACCATTCGCGCGTTCGCGTCGTCGGCATCGCCGATCAGATGTTCGATCGAGTGTTGGTGGGCGCGTTCAGCCCGTCGATCGAAGAGGCCGGGCTGAAATAGCGAAATCGGCGACGTGCCAACGATTGACGCAATCGCGCCCGCCCTGGCGACGCGCGCCGCGTCAAATGGACGAACGACGTCATCGACCTGCCGTCGCCAACGCTCGACGTACGCAGCGGGAATCCGGGTCGATCGCAGGTCGCTCAAGCGAGCATCAGCGAGCATCGGAACGACGCACGATTCGACGATCCGGCTGTCGCCGTCCTCACACTCCAGTCGATACAACAGCAAGGTTCGACCTGCGAGGGCGGCGCGGAGCCGACGTCGTCGCCGCGACCAGAGCAGCAATGGCCGGTTCCCGCTCAGTCGTTCAATGGCTGCGTTCGGGACAGCCGAGGCGATTGTTCGGATGAATTTGCAGCGGTCAACCTCCGCGCGAGCGACGCCGCGTTGCTCGGCGAACGTCACGCTCGCAGTCGGTAGGTCTTCGAGATCGAAGCCGGTGGTCATACCGATTGGGTCGGGCGCGTCGATCGCGGTCCGAGCGCGTGTGACTCGTGTCTTCAAGCGCGCCAAAATGCGGCCCTCGTGAGTTTCTGACGCGACCAGGTGGATGGCGTGTACGATGCGCGTCTGGCCGATGCGGTCGACGCGGCCGATTCGCTGTTCGAGCCGCATCGGGTTCCAGGGCAACTCGACGTTGATGACCAATCGGCACGTCTGGTGAAGGTTCAGCCCCTGGCCGGCAGCGTCCGTCGCGACCAGGACTGTCCCAGGCGTTCGCGTGAACCGCTCGACCGCGGCAGCACGCTCGACTCGACTCATGCTGCCGTGCAGTAAGAGTGCAGGCCGGCCGATTGTCGCCGCCAGATGAATCGCCGTGTCGCGGTACTCCGTGAAGATCAGGGCCGACTCACGAATCCGGTTCAGCACGCGCCGGAGACGACGGATTTTCGACTCGCCATGCCGTGCTGCGTCTGTGGCCGCACCGGCCACGGCCGTCAGAAGGCGACGGTCTTCTCGCTGGTCAGCCAGACGCAGTTCGCTCGGCCACCAGGGTGGCGCGTCGTCGTCCGTTTGTTCGCCGTCGGGATCGTCCAGCGGCAGCGCGAGCTGAAGGTTGGACCGCGATGGCGGCTCGGCGAGCGATGCGAGCCGGCGCCCGACCGATTGTGCGAGCGACCACGGACTGGAGAGCGCGCGCTTCTCGAGCACGGACAAAGCGAGAGCCCGATTACCGTGCTCGGCTTCGACCGCCATGCGGTATCGCGCCAGCGCTGCGTGCATGTGCCGCTCGGCGAGGCTTGATCGCACCCGGAGCACGTGAACGCGCCGCGATCGATCGCCGCGAATCTCAGTGCGCTTCCGGCGAAACACGACGAGGCGGGCGGCATCCCGAGCGTCGCCATCGTCGACGGCACCGATCCGGCACAACTCGCGAAAGGCGGCGTCGTCACCACTATGCGGCGTGGCGCTGAGCAGCACGACGAACATAGCTCGACCCGCGAGCATCCGTACCGCGTCACGACGTTCCGAATCGCCAGCGGCAGTGTGCGCCTCATCTATGACGATGACGTCCCATCGCACACGTAAAACCGACGGCAGCACTTCCGGCTGTTTGACGTAGTCGGTCGACGCAATTGCCAGCGGCATCGTCTGCCAGGGGTTGACGCCGATCGGCAACGTCGCGCCAAGTTGTCGCAGCGACCCAGCGTCGGCATGCGCCGCCGTCATGGCGAAACGTTTCTGAAGTTCGTCGGCCCATTGATCCCGGATGCCTGCTGGCGTCAGGATCAACACACGTTCGGCGGCCTGCCTGGCAATCAGCTCGGCGACAATCAGTCCCGCCTGGACCGTCTTGCCCAGCCCGACATCATCTGCCAGCAAGACCCGCGAACCGATACCGCGCAGGACGGCCAGGGCCGGTTCGAGCTGGTGTGGCAGGAGCTCGATTGCGGCGCTCGCCGCCGTACGAAGACCGCCTGGCGGCGTGTCGGATGCGAGAAGCGCTCGACAAGCGCGGCGCCACCGTCGCGGCGTCGCCAGCAACGGGCGATCGCTGGTGGCGACAGCCTCGACATCGTCGAATGGTGTCAGGACCTGGCGGGTCGCCTGTCGGTTGGCGAGCGAAACGAGTTGGCAGGTTTCGTACGAACGAACGCCCGCGACGCGCCATTGTTGGCGGCGCACACGCACCGTTTGCGAAATGTCCACGCGACTTCCTGCAGTTGCGGTGCAGAAACTGCCGCGCGTCGATCGCGCGACCGTCTGGAATCACAGACTTACGGACCGCAACCTCACGAGGTTCGCGAGCGGGGGCAACCGGCGTGCCGGAGGTAGGTCAGGGCCCGGGAAAAACGCGAGGTCCGCGTGCAACCTGTGACGCGACTATCGACTTGGATGGATTCGGGGAAAGCACAACCGAGATGTCGCTTTCGAACGCGACATGCCAGCCACGCTCCTTCAACACCGGCACGATCGCAAATGTTTTCGGCAGCCAGATGCGTTCGGCGCCAATCGTTTCCGGATAAGACGCTCCGTCCTTTTCGTTCTTATAGAATGCCCAGTGCTCTTGCAAGACGCGAGCGCTGTAGACCGTTTCGCGCCGGCCGTCCATCGACACCTGTGTTCCGCCAGGAGAGAGGTGCCAGATTGCGTACTCGCCCCAATCGAACCAGGTGAGCACTCGGGCGTGAGCGGCATCAGCCTTCAGGAAATGCATCGCATCAGCGTCCGGAATCCAGGTGCCGTCAATTCGGATCGTCCGGATATGCGTGCCAGAAGCGATCACCGCATAGGAGACCAGGACTGCCGCCGCGCAGGCGTGCGCGGGGGCGCGATTCGTCACTCGATGATGGCTCCGCAACCATGTTTCGAACTCGTGAAACAGCGCGATCAAATCAGGCGACACCAGCATGCCGATAGCGACCTGCAGAAACGCATCCACTCGCCCGACTCGGAACATCCCGAAGGCGAGGATGGCGATAATCGCCAGGTGCCGCGCCGGCGGGATCCGTCTCCGTCGCCACAACGCGAGGGCCGCGACGGCCGGAAGCAGCAGTTCGATGACGATCAGCGCCGCAGGGAATTTCAGAAACGGCGTCCAATCCGAGATGTCGCGGTCGAGTGCCACGGTGTCGTGGAGGAACGTCCACATGCCGATGCCGTACGGATTGATCAACGTTGCCGCGAGCGAGCTGACGACCTCAATCGTCCGTCGCCGGAGGCAGCCGAGGGTACGCTGTTCGAGGACCATCGTCGCGGCCCAGACGCCGAGTGTTCCAAAACCGACAATCCATCCGCCATGCGTGTTCGTCCAGATGCAAAACAGGATCGGCAATGTCAGGAAGGAGCCTGGCCGATTCTCTTCGCGGCGCCGCAGCACTACCATCAGAATTGTGAACAGCAGAACCGAGAACAATTGCGGCCGCAGCACTTGTGTGCGCGTGTAGCTGGCAAACACGATCATGCAGGTCAGCCAGACGAGCGCGAAGCGACTGCCGTCCGACTCGCGGCCGGTGTGCCAGACAATCGCGCCGATGGCGCCAATCACGATCAGCTTGAGAAGGTTCAGGCCGATCGCCCCGCCGATCGCGTAAAAGGCTGCAACGCACACTTCCGCCAGCCACTCGTGATTGATCCACGGTGTATCGGATGTGAAGGAGTACGGATCCTTGAGCGTGAAGCCGTGACCATTCAACAGGTCGGCGCCGAAGCGGAGATGTCCCCAGAGGTCGGCGTCGGCGATCGTATAGGTGAAGAACAGCAGCAGGAACGCCGGAAGGGCGATCTGCATCACGTCGAGCAATGAACAGCGTGCGCCTGCCCTGAGCGAGCGAAGCGAGTCGAAAGGCACGGCTAGGTCCGCTGCGTCTTGGTCGAGTCGTCTTCCGTGATTTCTTCGAGTTTCGCGAGCAGAGCGGCGAATCCGGCCCGATCCGGATCGAAGAATCCCCATTCGTCTGCGACCGAGGCCTTCCGCCCCCGCTTGCGGCGGCCGTTAGTGGACTCCGCTGGCAACGGTTCGACTGCCGCCGGTTCCTCGAGCGTGGGCTCTGGTGCTACCGGCTCGGGCGTGGCGGTTTGCGTCGACGCCGGTTCCGGCCAGAACGGCGCTTCGACGAGCACATTCGGCAACTGGATCGCTTCGGTCTGAACCGCAGCCGGTTGCTCGCGCTCGAGCGCGACCGGTTGCGCATCGCGGCGAAGCGCCTCGAGGATGTCGGACCACTCTACGAGTTGATGCTGGCCTGGTTCGGGGCGCTCGGGCACAGTCGGCTCGGATGTCTCGGCGACGTTCGCCTGGTCGCCGTTGGCGCCGGTGACGAAACTCTCGAGAATTGGCCAGGTTCGAACTTCGGGCGCGTCCTGGCTGTCGGCGACGAGGCTGCTGTCGAGTTCGTAGACTTCCACGTCCGGTTCGGCTTCGTTGAGCAGTTCTGTCGACGCCTGTTCGACCTGCGCCTGATCTTCGAGCATCGAAGAAAGATCAAAATCGGCGAACCGTTCGTCGGTTGACGTTTCTTCCCGAGGCTGCTCGGCGTTTGCGGGTGACGCAACCGCGTACGAATCGGTTTCTGCCTGCTCGACCGCCGGCTCCTCCTCAGCGAACGCGGCAACCGCGGCCATCAGGGATGATGGTGCTTGTTCATCATCGGTGTGATTGTAAAAGTCCCGAATCGAGCGCGTCGCAGGTCCCGCCGTTGCCGGTTCGATCGTTTCGACAACCGGTTCAAGCGGTTCGACCGGTTGAACGGTCGCGGCCTCGGCGAACGCGGTGGTCCCCGCAGGCTGCTGAAGTTCGACTGGTGCAAGGGCTGCTGTCGGCTCGATCACCGCCGGCGTGATGACGATCGGTTCGTCGTCGTCCTTCGCCTTCAGGCTGGCCGCCTTCTCGCTGGCCGCCCGCTGCAAGTATTCTTTGCATTGCTCCGCGAAGAATGCCGGGTCGCAGCCGTCGGCTGGATCATCTTCGCCTCTGTCGCGGAGCAGCCCCGACAGCATGCCGCCGGACTTCGATGATCTCCTGGCGCTCGGCGATGCCAATACCGGAATCGTGAGCGTCTGCAGGTGAGCGGCGGCGCCGTCGAGCGCGCGCAGCCGATCGGTCAGTTCGGCTTCGTCCCTGGGTGAGAGCAGCGTCGTCGTCAGCACCAGGTCGGGCACACGATCGCCGAGCGCGGCGAGCGCGCGCTCCGCGGTATCGCCGAGCACGAGTTCGGCGCGGAGACGGCCGCGCACCATCGCGGTCAAGTGGTTCGCCTGCCGCCGGTCTGGTTCAATCGCAAGTATCAGCGCCATCCCTATGTCCGAAGCATGAAGATCGTCAGCACGGTGCCGGCAAGCACCACCAGCATCAGCGGTCGATGTTGACGACTCTGGAATTTGGCGGATTCAATCAGGACGTCGACCAGCTCGCGCGCCTGGACGCCGGCCGAGGCGACCTCCGATGAGGCCCTGGCCGAACTGTCGAATTGCATCCGCACCTGTTCGCGAACGCGCCCGTCGAACGCCATCAGGAGAACTACCAAGAGCGCCAGCGCGCACGCCGAAAGAAGTCCGTCGCTGATTGCGCGACGCATATTCGGAACCCTCTCTGCCACAGGCACACCTACTGAAGGCTCTCTAGGCAATTACTGTTCCGGCCGTGGCGCATTAGTTAAGGAAGCAAAACCCGCGCAGATCTTCAAGGTTCTGCGCAGGTCCTCGGAGCGCTTCGCCGCCGTGTCCCGTTTCGGCGCGCTTCCGTCCCCACGGATTTAGCCGCCGCAGTTACGAATGTGCAGAATCGACCGCCCCAGTCGGCTCGCTCGCCGACGTGCTCCGGGACGTCGTCGCCGCTCCGTTAAGTTGGTCTGCCCGTGCCACTTTCCACCGATCCGCAGCAACGCGGCGCGGCGTTCTGGCACAGCCGTTGCCCCCTCAACCGTCGTCGCGCGGTTATGCAGGGAAGGCGTGACCGCATTTCGCACACACGGGTTGCGCGTTCAAAAAGAAACGCGCGGGAGGAAAGTGATGACGACTCTGATCAATCGGCTGCGTATGTTCTCGCGAGACGAAGAAGGACAGGACTTGCTCGAGTACGCGTTGCTCGTCGCTCTGATCGCGCTGGTCGCGTTCGGCGCGGTCAAGCTCGCGGGCGGCAGCGTGAACACCATCTTCGGGAACATCGCGACGCAGCTCGGTGGCGCGTAAGCAGTAAGGAAGCCGCGATGATTCTGCTGAAACACATCCGCGTGTTCGCGAATGACGAGTCCGGACAGGACCTCCTCGAGTACGCGTTGCTGGTTGCGTTGATCGCGCTCGTTGCGGTCGGCGCGGTCAAGCTCGCGGGAGCAAACGTCAATTCGATCTTCAGCAACATCGTCGGCCAGCTTGGCGGAGCGTAACGACCCGACCGGCGGCGGGGACCACTGTGGTCCCCGTCGCCTCATAACCGCTGAACTCAATGGAGTGTCGAGGACTTATGCAGCAAGTGCTGGCGATAGTCGGGCGGCTGGTCAAGCAGGACGATGGGCAGGACCTCCTGGAGTACGGGCTGCTGGTAGTCCTGATCGCGATCGTCGCACTCGGCGCGGTGATGACCGTGGGAAACACGATTAACACGATTTTCTGGAACAACATTGCTCAAAATTTCTGATCCCCTGCTCGTGAGCGCGGTCGCCAGCGGCGGCGCATCGAGCGCCGTCGTTGATCTGTATACGCGCCGGATTCCGAATCCGTTGACGCTCGGCATCGCCATCGCCGGCTTGATGCTCGCTGCGACCGGAAGCGGCACGCTGTCGATGGTCCAGGCGCTGTTGGGATTTGCAGTGGGACTGGCGCTGATGCTGCCCGGCCACGTGATCGGTGCAACCGGAGCCGGGGACGTCAAGCTGTTTGCGGCGCTCGGCACGCTGCTCGGGCCAAAGGGCATTGCCATCGCGTTCATCTATACGGCGATGGCCGGCGGCGCGCTGGCGGTGGTGGTCGCGCTCCGACGGAGCCTGCTGCGGGTCACATTCGAGCGCGTCTCGATGCTGGTCCGCACCGGTGGATCGAATGTCGAAGAAATCGAACACG
>Ga0207659_10000145_pt1 | contig 41946 bp, 39 predicted proteins | sample KBSM43metaG_FD_184330 | JGI IMG/M metagenome (GOLD analysis project Ga0207659, IMG submission 184330) | Miscanthus rhizosphere microbial communities from Kellogg Biological Station, Michigan, USA - KBS M4-3 metaG (SPAdes) (version 2) | ecosystem: Host-associated > Plants > Roots > Rhizosphere >...
CAAGGAAGCGAAGGAAGGGCAGATCCTCGAGGAAGGGATCAACGAGGCGGGCTCGATCTCGTCGTTCATCGCCGCCGGTAGCGCGTATGCCACCCACGGCGTGAACACGATTCCGTTCTTCATCTACTACTCGATGTTCGGTATGCAGCGCGTGGGCGATCTCGTCTGGGCCGCGGCCGACACGCGTACGCGCGGGTTCCTGCTCGGCGGCACCGCCGGGCGCACGACGCTCGCGGGCGAAGGCCTCCAGCACCAGGACGGCCACAGCCACCTGCTGTCGCTTGCCGTGCCCAATCTGATCTCGTACGACCCGACGTTTGCCTACGAGATCGCCGTGATCATCGAAGACGGCATCCGCCGCATGTACACGGACGGCGAGAGCGTCTTCTACTACCTCACCGTGATGAACGAGACCTACGAGATGCCGCCGATGCCCGAAGGCGCGCGCGACGGCATCCTGAAGGGGCTCTACAAGCTGCGGACCTCGTCGAAGAAGAAGGCGAAGGGCCGGGCGCAGCTGGTGGGTGCCGGGGCCATCCTCAACGAGGTGCTCACGGCCCAGCAGATGCTCGAGAAGGACTACGATGTGGCCGCCGACGTGTGGAGCGCCCCAAGCTTCCAGGAGCTCTATCGCGACGGACACGCCTGCGAGCGCTGGAACCGGCTGCACCCCGGCGACACGCCGAAGGTGCCCTACGTGACCCAGTGCTTCGAGAAGACCGAGGGCGTCATCGTGGTGGCGTCGGACTACGTCAAGGCGATGGCCGATTCGATCGACCGCTGGATGCCGCGGCGGATCACGTCGCTCGGCACCGACGGCTTCGGCCGCAGCGAGGGCCGGGCGTCGCTGCGGGAGTTCTTCGAGGTGGATGCCCGGTTCATCGTCGTCGCGACGCTCGGCGATCTCGCGCGCGACGGCGTGATCGACGCGGGCGTGGTCAAGAAGGCGATCGCGGATCTGAAGATCGATCCCGAGAAGTCCAACCCGGCGGTGTCATAAGTGACAGAGTTCAAAGTTCCCGAGCTGGGGGAGAACGTCGCCTCCGGCGACGTCGCGAAAGTGCTCGTCAGCGTCGGTGACACGGTCAAGAAGGAGCAGCCGGTCATCGAGCTCGAGACCGACAAGGCCACGATCGAGGTGCCTTCGTCGGTGGCTGGCGTCGTCAAAGAGGTCAAGGTCAAGAAGGGCGACAAGGTGCAGGTCGGCGCGGTGATCTTCACCGTCGACGACGGCGCCGCCGGCAACGGCGCCGGCAAAGCCGCTGCGGCACCCGCCAAGCCGGCCGAGGTCAAGGCAGAGGCCAAGCCCGAAGCCCCAGCTGAGGTCAAGCCGGAACCGAAGCCCGAACCCAGGCCCGATCCAAAGGCCGAGGCGAAGCCCGAATCGAAGCCCGACACCAAAGTGCTGCCGATGCCGCAGCGACAGGCGGCCGACGCCGCGCCGCCGGCTCCGTCGCCCGCCCCCGCGGCGAACGTGTTGCCCGCGGCTGCCTCACCCGCCGTGCGGCGCCTCGCGCGCGAGATCGGCGTGGACATCAACGCCGTGCCTGGCACGGGTCCGGCCGGCCGTATTTCCCAGGAAGACGTCAAGGAGCATGCCCGGCGCATCCTGAGCAGCGTTGGCAGCGCCGGATCACCCGCGGCCGGCGGCGCCGCCGCCCGTGCATCGCGGCCCATGCCCGACTTCGCGAAGTGGGGCGAGGTGGCGCGCGAGCCGTGGAGCAACATCCGCCGCGTCACCGCCGAGCATCTCAGCTACTCGTGGAACACGGTTCCGCACGTCACGCAGTTCGACAAGGCCGACGTGACTGCGCTCGAGGAGCTGCGGAAGAAGTACAAGGACCAGGTGGTGAAGGCGGGTGGCAACCTCACCGTCACCGCGATGCTGGTGAAGGTGCTGGCGACGGCGCTGCAGAAGTTCCCGCAGTTCAACGCGTCGATCGACCCCGATCGCGGCGAGGTCATCTACAAGAAGTACGTCAACGTCGGCGTGGCGGTGGACACCGACCGCGGGCTGCTGGTGCCGGTGATCAAGCAGGCCAATCAGAAGAACATCACGCAGATCGCGGTGGAGCTGCAGCAGCTCGCCGAGAAGGCGCGCGACCGCAAGCTCACCGTGGACGAGATGAGCGGCGGCAGCATGAGCCTGTCGAATCTGGGCGGCATCGGCGGCACCTACTTCACGCCGATCGTCAACTGGCCCGAAGTGGCGATCCTGGGCGTGTCGCGCGGCGGCACCGAGCCAGTCTGGAAGAGCACCCCCGCCGGACCGTCAGGTTCGGCGGAAGGGAGTTTTGTGCCTCGCCAGCTGCTGCCCTTGTCGTTGTCGTACGACCACCGCGTGATTGATGGCGCCGACGCCATCCGCTTCCTCCGCTGGGTCGTGGAAGCGATCGAGCAACCCTTCCTTCTCTCTCTCATCGGCTAATGGCGCAGACAACACAGATTGCAGTACTTGGCGCGGGGCCAGGCGGCTACGCCGCGGCCTTTTACGCGGCTGACCTCGGCATGCAGGTCACGCTCATCGACGAAGAAAAGAATCCCGGCGGTGTCTGTCTCTACCGCGGCTGTATTCCGTCGAAGGCGCTGCTGCACGTCGCCAAGGTCGTCGACGAGGCGGCACACGCCTCCAAGTGGGGCGTGACGTATGGCGCGCCCGCGATCGACGTGGACAAGCTGCGCGCTTACAAGCAGGGCGTGGTGGACAAGCTCACCGCCGGCGTCGGCTCGGTGGCCAGGCTGCGCAAGGTCAACTACGTGCAGGGCCGCGCCACGCTCACGGGGCCGAAAGCGCTGAAGGTGACCGCCGCCTCGGGTGACACGGACATCCAGTTCGAGCACCTGATTCTCGCCACCGGCTCGCATCCGACGAAGATTCCGTCGCTCGCGCTCGACAGCCCCCGCATGATGGACTCGACGTCCGGGCTCGAGCTGCCCGACGTGCCGAAATCGCTGCTGGTGGTCGGTGGCGGCTACATCGGCCTCGAACTCGGCACGGTGTACGCGACGCTCGGCAGCAAGGTCTCCGTGGTCGAGATGACGTCGGGCCTGCTGCCCGGCGCCGACCGCGACCTGGTCCAGCCGCTCGAAAAGCGGCTGAAGACGCTCTTCGCCGCGATCATGCTGAACACCAAGGTCGTGAAGGTGGCCGAGGAGAAGGACGGTATCCGCGTGACCTTCGAAGGCGAGGTCGCCGAGAAGGAGCAGTTGTTCGACCGCGTGCTGGTCGCCATCGGCCGCCGGCCCAACTCGAAGGTGCCGGGTCTCGAAACGACGCGCGTGAAGGTGGACGCGAAGGGGTTCATCGAAACCGACCCGCAGCGCCGCACCGCCGAGCCGTCGATCTTCGCGATCGGCGACGTGGCGGGCGAGCCGATGCTCGCGCACAAGGCGTCGCACGAGGCGCGCGTGGCGGTCGAGGCGATCGCCGGCCACAAAGCGGTCTTCGAGCCGCAGGCCATTCCCGCCGTCGTGTTCACCGACCCGGAGATCGCGTGGTGCGGGCTCACCGAGGCGCAGGCCAAGGAGCAGGGCGTCGACGTGGAGGTGGCCAAGTTCCCGTGGGGCGCGCTCAGCCGCGCGATCACGGTGGACCGGCCCGAGGGCCTCACCAAGCTCGTGCTCGAGAAGAGCACGGGACGGGTGCTCGGCGTCGGTGTCTCGGGCTCCGGGGCCGGAGAGCTGATTGCCGAGGGTGTGCTGGCGATCGAGATGGGCGCGTCGGCCGAGGACCTGAAGATGGTCATCCATCCGCACCCGACGCTGTCGGAGAGCGTGATGGAAGCCGCCGAGGTGTTCTTCGGCCAGAGCACGCACGTCTACAAACCGAAGAAGAAATAATCGTGGGGGCCGGCTTCAGCCGGCCCTGGGCCGCCTGAAGGCGGCCCCCACATCGGTTTTGCAAAGGGGCACGATGAAGAACCTGCTCTTCGGTCTTTGCTGCGCCGCGGCCCTGGGTGTCCTCGTGCACGCCCAGGCTCCCGCCCCTGCGCCGCTCTCCCCGGAAGTCGAACGGCACATCGAGTCAGCCCGCGTGGCGGCCGGCACTGAACACGCCGGCCTCTTCGAGGCGGTGTGCGGCACCGCGCGCAACACGATTGCCGCCGCCAACGCAGGGCCCCGCGCCGGCGGTCCCGGCCGGGGTGGCGGCGGCGGGCGTGCCGGCGGACCGCCGGCCCCGCCGCCGCGAGAGACCTGGTACGCCGAGCCCGTGAAGGTGTTCGACAACCTCTATTTCCTTGGGCAGACCGAGTTCTCGGTGTGGGCGATCACCACCTCCGACGGCATCATCCTGCTCGACGCCATCTTCGACTACTCGGTGGAAGAGGAAGTCGTCGGCGGGCTGAAGAAGCTGGGTCTCGACCCGGCGCAGATCAAGTACGTGATGGTGAGCCACGGCCACCTCGATCACGCCGGCGGCGCCAGGTTCCTGCAGGAGCGGTTCGGCGCCCGCTTGCTGATGAGCGCGGCCGACTACGACCTGATGGATCGGGACAATCCGTCGTGGAAGCCGAAGCGCGACATGGTGGTGACCGACGGCCAGCAGTTGACGCTCGGCGACACCACGCTCACGTTCTACATCACCCCCGGACACACCGACGGCACGATCTCGACGATCTTTCCGGTGCGCGACGGCAGCCGGCGCCACGTGGTGGCCGAGTGGGGCGGCACCCTCTTCAACTTCGGTCCCATCCGGCCGCGGCTCGTCGCCTACGCCAATTCGGCGGCGCGGTTTCGCGACATCGCCGCCAAAGCCGGCGCCGACGTGATCCTGTCGAACCACACGGTGTACGACGGCAGCAAGACCAAGTTGCCAGCGGTGCTGGCGCGGCAACTGGGGCAGCCGCACCCATACGTCGTCGGGCCCGACGTCGTGCAACGCTACCTGACGACGGTGGGCGAGTGCGCGCAGGCGGCGATCGCGGGCTTGCCGGCGAATTGATTGCGTAGGTACGGCTGGTGGCGACCCCGTGCCCAAGCTCATCGGCGTCTTGCTAATGCGATGCCACGCCGCGAGAAGGCGCCTTCAGCGGGTGGGTTGTGCCCGCAGCGCGGCTTGCGACTGGTTGACGAACCGGCGCGACTTGAAGCGCCAGCCTTGCGGCGTGCGCGCGTACACGTCCTCGTAGTGGCCGAAGTGATCGAGCACTCCGGTTCGGCCGCCCGGCTCGAAGTCCATGGCCTGCGCGTACTGAATGCCGGTGGCGCCCTCGGCCGTCGCCTGGAGAATGGCAATCCCGCCGTAGTTGCGCACGTTCAGCGGACCGCGCCGCGGACCGCGCGGCAGGGCGGCGAGTGCCTCGCGGCCCTTGGTGTCGTTGAAGGTGCCGTCCGGCGTGAAGAGGTCGGCGTAGGTATAGCCGTTGGCATCGGCGGTATCGAGGGCGAAGGCGTACCGCGCCACGAGCTGCTGGATCTCCACGTGGTCCTCGCTCGCGAGCGCTGCCGCCGATCCGTTCCTCGCCGCCGTGGCCACGCGCACCGCGGCCGGCATGGGCTCCGAGGGGGGCGCGCTCGTCGCCGCTTCAGCCCCGAGGTTCGCGTTGAAGAGCGTGCGCGACTTGTAGCGCCATCCGTCGGCGGTCTTCACGTAGATGTCTTCGTAGTGGCCGCCAAGGAACAGCCGGCCTGGTTTGCCGCCTTCGGGTGGATCGATGACCACGAGATACTGCTCGCCCGTCGCGCCCTCGGCCGACGGCGCAATCGTCACGTTCGTCAGGAAGTGGCGCGCGTAGCGCGGGCCGTGCGGCTGCGCGCGGGCGATGGCCGCCAGCGGTTCGAAGCCGCGCAGACGCCGGAAGGCGACGCCGTCGGGCGTGAACAGGCCGGCATAGGCCGGTCCGTTGTCGGCCTGAGCGAACCCGTTGTCGAGCGCGTGCCCGTAGCTCGCCACCAGGCGCTGGATGTCGAAGTAGTCGAGGGCGGTGAGCGCCGCCGCCGGGCCAGTGCGCTGCCGTTCGACGATCACCGGCGGCTGCGGCCCGCCCGGCGCCGGCGCCTGCGCCTGCGGGACCGCCGCCTTGTCAGCTTCGCGGGTCGTGACCGACGGGAAGAACTCGCGTTTCTGGATCCGCCAGCCGGCCGGCGTCTTCGTGTAGGTGTCCTCGTAGCGTCCGGTGCGTGCGATCGCGCTCTGCTTGCCGTCGTGGCCCACGGCAAACACCGCCTCGTACTGGGTGCCGGTCGCGCCACGTTCGCCCGGCCGGATGATGACGTTGCTCACGAAGTGCCGGGCGGCCGCGCCTTCGCTCCGGGCTCGGGCGAGCGCCACCAGCTGGGCCCGGCCCGTCGCGGCTGCGAACGAACCGTCGGCCGTGAAGAGGTCGGCGAACATCGCGCCGTCGCCCGCGCCGGTATCGAGGGCGTAGCCGAATCGTGCGACGAGTTGCTGAATCTGCACGTGGTCGTCGGCCGTCAGCGCCGTCGCCGCCGGGCCGCGCTGCGCCTCGGCCGGCACCAGCGCCAGCGCGGCGGCTGCCAGCATCACGCCAAGCCACGGTTTGCTGATCCTGATCGCCGCTCCTTTCCGCAACATGGCCGTCTTCAGAAGACACACAACGGGTTGATGGGTGACGCCGTGCCACCCGGCAGCCGCAGCGGCGCGGTCGTCAGGAGGTAGTCCCACCGCTTGAGGCGCTCGCACGTGGCGGCCAGCTGGGTCAGCGACGGCCAATCCAGGATGGGCAGCCCCATCGACGCGAGCACGATCATGTGGACGGCGGAGGTGAAGCTCTCGCTCGGGTAGGGCAGCTTCTCGATGCAGTCGCCGCAGTTCAGTGTGCCGAGTTCGTCGCCGGGTCCCCACCGGCCAGTGTTCGAGCAGCGGCGGAACATGGCCTCGAGCTCGGCGTCGGTGAGGTCGCGGGCGCGTGAGGTGGCCCGTGACGAGCTTGCGCGGGCGGGCGCGGCCGGTTGCGTCTGAGCGGGGCTCTGTGCGGTGGCGAAGGGTGGCGCGGCCGCGGCCAGGCTGGCGGCTTCGATGAAACGTCTGCGCGTGATCTCGTTCATTCGTCGCCCCTTCGTGGGCGAAGCCTACGTGCGGACTGCAGCACTGTCAATCTGCCGGCCCGGCCGTTTGGGCGTCGTATCGCCCACTCGATGTAGTCCGTTTAGGTAGGTTGACGCCTTCCAGCGGACAGCAATAATCCGAGCGGCCGCTGAGCCTCCAAAGACCCTCCAGGGCCTACGCCCAGCGGGAGGAGCATGAGCATGCGTATCGTTCGGACGCTCTTCGTCTCCGCTCTGCTGGTCACCGTGCGCTTGGCGGACGCCCAGGTGCTGGGTTCGGTGACCGGAGTGGTGCGAGATCCTTCCGGTGCCGTCCTCCCGGGAGTGACCGTCGAAGCGTCCAGTCCGGCGCTGATCGAAAGGGTGCGCTCGGTCGTGAGCGACGGCTCGGGCCAGTACCGCATCGTCGATCTGCGTCCCGGCGCCTATACGCTGACGTTCACGCTGCAAGGATTCTCGACGGCGCGACGCGAAGGCATCGAGCTCGCCGGCTCGTTCACCGCCACGGTCAACGTCGAGATGAAAGTAGGTTCCGTCACCGAGACGGTCACGGTGACGGGCGAGTCGCCGATCGTGGACGTGCAGGGAACGACGCAGCAGCGCGTCATCGACAAGGAGATCGTCGACGCCATCCCGGCCGGGCGCAGTCACCAGCAGCTCGCGGTCCTCATCCCTGGCGTGACCGGTGCCAGCCCGGACGTCGGGGGCGCCAACACCCTGGGTCTTGTGGCGCTCGCCATTCATGGCAGCCGCGCGGCCGACATGCGCGTCATGGCCAACGGCGTCAACCTCCGGAACATCGGCTCGCCGGGACAGTTGATCAGCCTCCAGCCGGACATGGCGGCGACGCAGGAGATCACGGTCGACTACGGGGCCGGCTCGGCGGAGCAGCACTCGGCCGGGTTGCAGATCAACTACGTCCCCCGCGAAGGCGGCAACCGGTTCAATGGCACCTTCTTTGGCACCTACGTCGGCCCCGACTTTCAGAGCAGCAACTACTCGGAGGAGCTGAAGGCCGCCGGTCTCGGCCGGCCCAATTCGCTCAAACGTCTCTACGATTTCGACGGGGCGGTCGGCGGGCCCGTGATGAAGGACAAGCTCTGGTTCTTCGCCGGCGGGCGGCGTCAAACCAACCAGAGCTACCTCGCAGGCATGTACTACAACCTCAATGCTGGCGATCCGAACAAGTGGACCTACGAGCCTGATCTGTCGCAGCAGGCCTTCACGCCCACCACGCAGTCGAGCGTCAACCTCCGATTCACCTGGCAGGCCACGGCACGCAACAAGTTCAGTTTCTACGGCGAGACCCAGCCTCGTCACTGGGGCACCGGCACCTCGACCCAGGCACCGGAAGCCGCAAGCTTTTTCGAGTATCCGAAGAATCGTCTCGTCGTGGCGGGGTGGACCTCCACTGTGAGCAGCCGGCTGCTGCTCGAGGCCAGCTTCGCCGACCACTCCGAGATTCTCTACAACGTGGTGCCGCCGGCGGGCACGGTGTACCGACCCGACGGGGACATCTGGTCGAAGCTGATCCCCGTGCTCGAGCAATCCACCGGCTTCCTCTATCACGGCGCGGGCATCGCGCAGGGCCCGGCGTTTCTCTTCAGCCGTCAGGAGGGCCCCAATCTGTACATGGCAAAAGCGGCGGCTTCGTACGTAACCGGTGCGCACGCGTTCAAGGTGGGGTTCAACAACCTCATGGGGGACAACCGCAACTCCAACAAGACCGTCGACTCCGCGACCAGCTATCGCTTCAACAACAGCATCCCGAACCTGATCACCGAGTACGCGACGCCCAACTCGCGCCGCAGCCACCTGACGGAGGGCGGGCTCTTCGCGCAGGACAAGTGGACTCGCGGGCGGGTGACGGCCAGCGCCGGGCTCCGCTTCGACTACTTCTACACGACGTTCCCCGAGCAGGTGCTCGGCCCGGGCCCGCTCGTCCCGAACCGCAACATCACGTTCGCGGCCACGTCCTGGTACCAGTGGAAGGATCTCTCGCCGCGGCTGGCGCTCGCCTACGACGTCTTCGGCACCGGCCGGACGGCCGTCAAGGCGACGCTGGGTAAGTACGTGCTCGCCGTCGACCCGACCCTGGGCAACCCGTACTTCAACCTGGCGAATGTGGTCACCCGCTCCTGGAACGACGAGAACCGTGACTACGTGCCGCAGTGCGACCTGCTCAATCCGCAGCTCAATGGCGAGTGCGGCACGATTTCGGACCTCCGCTTCGGGGGGCTGTTACCGAGCACCACCACTGATCCCGACACGCTCGAGGGCTGGAGCAAGCGGCCTGGCAACTGGGAGTGGTCGGCCACGGCGCAGCAGGAACTGCTGCCGCGCGTGGGATTGAACTTCGGCTACTTCCACCGCTGGTTCACCAACTTCACCGTGACGCAGAACCGCGCCGTGACGCCGGCCGACTACAGTCCGTTCAGCATCGTGGCGCCCATCGACTCGCGGCTCCCGGACGGCGGTGGCTATACCGTGGGCGGGCTCTTCGACCTCAACCCGGACAAGGTGGGGCAGGTGGACAACCTCGTGACGTTTGCCGAGAACCTCGGCGGACAGCGGGAGAGCTTCGACGCGTTCGACTTCAGCGTCAACGTGCGGCCGCGGCAGCGGATGGTGCTGCAGGGCGGGTTCAGCTCCGGACGCGCGACCACCGATACCTGCAGCATCGTGTCGCAGCTCCGGAACTCGGTCGTCGTCTCGAGCTCGATCGGGACCGTGCAGAGCGTGGACATGTGCCACCTGCAGACGCCGTTTCTCACCCAGGTCAAGTTTCTGGGCACCTACGGCGTGCCGAAGATCGACGTGGACATCGCGGCCACGTATCAGAGCCTGCCGGGGCCGCTCATCGCCGCCAACTACGTGGCGAGCAATGCGCAGGTGCAGCCGTCGCTCGGCCGCCCGCTCTCGGGCGGTGCGGCCAACACCACCGTGAACATCGTGGCTCCGGGCACGATGTACGGAGAGCGCGCCAATTCGCTGGACCTGAGATTCGCGAAGGTATTCCGGTTCGCGGATCTGCGCACCGCGATCAACTTCGACCTGTACAACGTGTTCAATTCGAGTGCGGTGCTGTCGCTCAACAGCGCCTACGCGCGGTGGCAGGTGCCGCTCGGCATCCTGAACGCCCGCCTGTTCAAGATCAGCGGCCAGCTCGATTTCTAACGCCGGGCCTTCTCGACGTCCAGGCCCTTGGCGAAGTGGCTGCTGTCTGAAGGGGGATAGGAGAGTTCGCGGCGCCTGGTCGAGGTCGCATAACGGCCATTCGGTGAACGGTCGCCAGCGCTAGTGCTGTCTATTCTCCAAGGAGCGGGGTTCGGCCGGATCCTTGGTTGGCAATGACACGCGGCAGCTCTCGAGGGCGATCGCGGAGGTCACGGGGGCCTCGTGCAATCCGAGGCCTGCGACCGCTGCGGCGATCCATTGCTCGGGATCGGGACGCAGCTCGAGCCCGCCCCGTTCCGCCAGCATGGCGAGCTCCCACGCACTCACCGTGGACATCCAGAGTTCGTGGCGGGTGTCGGTGAGGAGTGCGGCGACGCGAGGCTCGAACGCGTCGACCCCGGACGCCGCCCGCACGATTGATGTGGGTGTCGAGCAGCAGACGCAACGCTACGCGAGGGCGTCCCAATCGCCGACGTCGGCCACGGGCGCCACGAGATCGCCCGAGATCGTGGTGGCGTCCTTCAGAAAGCCCAGCCCGTTTCTCACGTGCCGCCGGGGCCGCGGGCAACTACGTCGGCGACCGGCCGGCCGTAGCGCGTAACGCGCCCGGGGCGGCCGGTGCGGCGCACTCGCTCCATCACCGACAGGCACTGCGTCTTGAAATCGTCGCGGGCATCATCGCGGGCGACGAGGAGGTCTTTCCCGACAGCATCAATCGGGCTCGCGGACCCTTTCGGTCGGTGTTGGCGGCTTGCCTTCCCAGGCACCGGCCGACTAACGTAAAGGGGTTTGGGAGGTCGGATGGAGGCAGTCCCTGTCAAGTTCGTCCCACGCGGGTTCGGCGAAACCTATCGCCGCGACGCGTGGTGGGTTGAGCCGCTGGTGGTCTTCCTGGTGCTGGGCGGCTTCGTCGTCTATGCGACCTGGGCGGCCTTTCAGAACGCGTATTACACCTCGGGGCCCTACCTGTCGCCCTTCTACTCGCCGGTGATTTTCGGCGAAGGCGAGCACGCCTGGTTCGGCCCCCAGCCGGCATGGTGGCCGGCGCTGCTGCCGTTCTCGCCCGCGCTCCTCATCCTGCCGTTCCCCGGGCTCTTCCGCTTCACCTGCTACTACTACCGGGGCGCCTACTACAAGTCGTTCTGGGCGGATCCGATTTCGTGCTCGGTGGGCGAGCCGCGCGGCACGCGGTATCGGGGCGAACGCTGGTTCCCGCTGGTGCTGCAGAACGTGCACCGCTACTTCGCCTACATCGCGGTCCTGTTCCTCTTCGTGCTGTCGTACGACGTATGGCTGGCGCTGTGGTTCCCGGCCGCCGGCGGCGGCAAGGAGTTCGGGATCGGGCTCGGCACGATCGTCCTCGCGGTGAACGTCGTGCTCCTGAGCTCCTACACCCTGGGCTGCCACTCGATCCGGCACCTCGCGGGCGGCCGCAAGGACGAGATCTCGAAGTCCGGCCTGAGCCAGGCCTGCTACAACTGCTCGAGCGCGCTGAACTACAAGCACCAGTTGTTCGCCTACAGCAGTCTGTTCTCCGTGGCGTTCGCCGACGTCTACGTGCGGCTCTGCGCGATGGGGATCTGGACCGACTGGAGGATCCTCTGATGTCGGCGCACGCGACCTACATCTACGACGTGCTGATCATCGGCGCCGGCGGCGCCGGGCTCCGCGCCGCGATCGAGGCGGCCAACGCCGGCGTGTCTGTGGGCCTCATCTGCAAGTCGCTGCTCGGCAAGGCGCACACGGTGATGGCCGAGGGTGGCATGGCCGCCGCCATGGCCAACAACGACGACCGCGACAGCTGGAGGGTGCACTTCGCCGACACGATGCGGGGCGGCCAGTACGTGAACAACTGGCGCATGGCCGAGATTCACGCCAAGGAGGCGCCCGATCGCGTCCGCGAGCTCGAAGGGTGGGGTGCCGTGTTCGACCGCACTCCCGATGGCCGGATCAACCAGCGCAACTTCGGCGGCCATCGCTACCCGCGCCTCGCGCACGTCGGCGACCGCACCGGGCTCGAGCTGATTCGCACGCTCCAGGACCACGCCATCCACTGCGGCATGACCGTGCACATGGAGCACACCGTCATCGAACTGCTGCTCGACGGCGGACGCGCGGCCGGCTGTGTGGCCTACGACCGCGAGCGCGGCCGGTTTCACGTGTTCTCGGCCAAGGCGGTGGTGCTGGCCACCGGCGGCGTGGGCCGCGCCTACAAGATCACCAGCAACAGCTGGGAAGGCACCGGCGACGGGCACGCGCTGGCCTACCGGGCCGGCGCCGAGCTCATCGACATGGAGTTCATCCAGTTCCACCCCACGGGCATGGTGTGGCCGCCGAGCGTGCGCGGCATCCTCGTGACCGAAGGCGTGCGCGGCGAAGGCGGGGTGCTGAAGAACAGCGAAGGCCGCCGCTTCATGTTCGACGACATCCCCGACAACTACAAGCCGCAGACGGCCGCAGACGCGGAGGAGGGGTGGCGCTACACCCAGAACGACAAGGGCGCCCGCCGCCCGCCTGAACTCCTCACCCGCGACCATGTGGCCCGCTGCATCAACCGCGAGGTCAAGGCGGGGCGCGGCTCCCCGCACGGGGGCGTCTTCCTCGACATCGCCTGGATCAAAGAGAAGATCGGCGACGCCGAGGGCCACATCAAGCGGAAGCTCCCAAGCATGTATCACCAGTTCAAGGAACTGGCGGATCTCGACATCACCAAGGAGCCGATGGAGGTGGGGCCGACCACGCACTACATCATGGGCGGCGTGCGCGTGGATGCCGATTCGCAGATGTCCGCCGTCCCCGGCCTGTTCGCGGCGGGCGAGTGCGCGTCGGGCATCAACGGCGCCAACCGGCTCGGCGGCAACTCGCTGTCGGACCTGATCGTCTTCGGCAAGCGCGCCGGCGAGTACGCGGCGCAGTTCGCGAAGCAGAATGGCGCGGCGCGCGTGGACGATGGCGCGGTGAGCCAGGCGATCCAGGACTCGCTGGCTCCGTTCGAACGCAGCGGCGGCGGCGAGAACCCCTACAAGGTCCAGGCCGACCTGCAGGAGTCGATGCAGGCGCTGGTCGGGATCGTCCGCCTCGAAGACGAGATGACGGAAGCGCTGGCGCGCGTCGAGTCGTTCAAGGAGCGCACCACTCGCGTGGGCGTGGACGGCCACCGCGAGTACCACTCCGGCTGGCATACCGCGCTCGACCTGCAGAACCTGCTGATCGTCTCGGAAGCCATCGCCCGCTCGGCGATCGAACGGAAGGAAAGCCGTGGCGGCCACTTCCGCGAGGACTACCCCGACAAGGTCATCGAGTACTCGACCATCAACATGATGGTGAAACAGGGCGCCGACGGCCGCATGCAGCTGTCGCGCATTCCGATTCCGCCGATTCCGGATCACCTGAAGCAGGTCATCGAGGAGCAGAAGTCGTAATGGCGACCGCAACGTTCAAGCTCTGGCGTACCCATCCGGACGGCGACGGCACCTTCCAGACCTTCCACACCGAGGTGTCGGACGGCATGGTGGTCCTCGACGTCGTGCACAAGATCCAGGCGGAGCAGGCTCCCGACCTCGCGGTGCGATGGAACTGCAAGGCCGGCAAGTGCGGCTCGTGCTCGGCGGAGATCAACGGCAAGCCGCGGCTGATGTGCATGACCCGCCTCAGTCAGGTGAACCTGCACGAGCCGGTCACCGTGGAGCCGATGCGGGCGTTCCCGCCGATCAAGGACCTCGTCACCGACGTGTCGTGGAACTACCGGGTGAAGAAGGGCATCACCCGGTTCACGCCGCGCCCGGCGGACGCGCCCGACGGCACCTGGCGCATGAAGCAGGCCGACGTGGATCGCGTGCAGGAGTTCCGGAAGTGCATCGAGTGCTTCCTGTGCCAGGACGTCTGCCACGTGCTGCGCGACCACAACAAGCACGAGGAGTTCATCGGCCCGCGGTTCTTCGTCTACGCCGCCAACCTCGAGATGAACCCGATCGACACCGCCGATCGCATTCCCGAGCTGAAGGACCAGCACAACATCGGCTATTGCAACATCACCAAGTGCTGCACCAAGGTGTGCCCGGAGCACATCCACATCACCGACAACGCCATCATCCCGCTCAAGGAGCGTGTGGTGGACCGGTTCTACGACCCGGTGAGCCGTCTACTGCGGATGGTCACGGGCAAATAGGGCCGCGCCTTCGGCGCGGTAAGGCGGGTAAGGCGGGTAAGGCGGGTACGCAACAAATGGCCCTGAATCCTGCGCTCACCACCACGGCGTTCGAGCTCACCGGTTACCACACGGTCGCTACCCTGGGCGTCGTGCGTGGTATCACCGTCCGCTCCCGCTCGATCGTCGGCTCGTTCGTCGGCGGCCTCCAGACCATCGTCGGCGGCAACATCACCATCTACACCGAGCTCTGTGAGCGGGCCCGTGAGGATGCGTTTCAGCTGATGATCCAGCACGCCGAGGCGGTCGGCGCCAACGCGATCATCGGCGTCCGCTACGACGCGAACGAGATCATGGCGGGCGTGACCGAGGTGCTCTGCTACGGAACCGCAGTTCGGGTCGAGCCGATCGGCTAGCATGATTCGGCGCGGCCGGCACCACCTCACCTGCAGGTCTTCGTCAGCTACGGACTGAGGGCGGCCTGCTTCGGGCACGGGCCGTCCGGCGGCGCGCCGTAGCGTCGCAGCAGATCCTGCATCGCCGCGGCGCCGAGTGCTTCGGCGAGGCAGTCGGCGTCTCGACCCTCCGCGTGCCGGATCGTGGCGCCCACGCCAAGCAGCATGAGCATCGAGTGCTCGTCGCGCATGGCGACGGCCCACCAGAGCGGGGACACGAACCGCTGGCGTCCGGCCGTCAGCGTGGGGTGGTTGACGGCGATGACGTCGTCCGGTCGCTGGCCCGCGCGGATGAGCCTGTAGGCCCGGGCTACGTCGTGGTGCGCGATCGCCTCGGCCAGCGTGAAGGTTTCCGGAGGCCCGAACAGCGGCGATCGCGGCTGCACCAGCCGCCAGCCCTCCAGTCCGAGTACCACGCCGGCGGCGAGCACCGCAGGCGCCAGCAGCACGACCCCGATCATCCGCAGCCGCGGCCGCGTCATTGGCTCTGGACGTTGGCCGGACTGAACAGCCCCATCAACGCCGTCGGATAGTTCGTTGGACGGGGCCTGGACTCGGCGGTGCCCTGGGCGCGGAGGGTCCCGAGGATCGAGAGATACACCGGACGATCGGCGAACTCGCGCGTGCGCTGCGGCAGCCCGGTCAGCCACTCGATCTGATTGCGCAGCGCCGTCACTTTCACGGCTTCGGCGGTGCCAATCGCACGCACGTGCCACAGGCCGGCGAGCAGCAGCAGCCCGGCGGCCGCGGCGCGCAAGCGCCATGGCTGAAGCGTGGCCGCCCGTCGCGCGCACGCGCGGAGCGCGTAGTACGCCGCCAGCGCGTAGAACGGCGTCGCCATGCCTCCCAGCCGGTCGCGCGAGTAGTTGAAGCTGAGCGCGCCGCACGCCGCCAGGGTCAGCACGAGCGCGACCACGCTGCGCGACTCGTCGGTCCAGCCCTCGTGGCGTACGCGGGAGATCGCGGCCACGCCCCACAAGGCCATGAGAACGGTGAGGCCCACCGACGATGCGAGCTGGATGAACTGCCAGCGCTCGGTGGTGCCGCGTGTGATGGCGGCGACGATGCTGAAGATGCCACTGGTCGGCTCGGAGAAGACGACGTTGGCGACAGTCGCGAGCGCCGTGTAGGCGTAGATCGCCGCGGGAAAGCTGCCGAAACGCGCCGTGGCCGTCGGCGGGTCGAGCTCGGAGAAGCCGAACCCGATCGCCTGCTCGAAGGTGGCCATGCGGCTGTGCCAGGCCAGGCGCACGGCGACGTAGCCTGCCGCGAGGAGCACGGCGCTCACCGCCTGCGCGCGCGTCGTTCCCTGGGCTCGCGTCGCCCACGCGGCCACGACCAGCGCCACGATCGCCAGCCCCTGTTCCTTGAAGCCGAGCGCGATCACCAACATCGCGAGGACCGCCGGCGTATGCCACCAGCGCGGCGGCGCCACCAGCAGATGCCACACTGCCAGCGCCAGCGGCATGCCCACGATGGTGTAGGAGAGCGGAATCTCGAGGTTGTCGCGAAACCCGGGGCTGCCGATCAGGACGGCCATGGCCGCGGCCGCCGCCCCGGCCTCGAGGAGGCTGCGGGGCCGCAGGTGGAGCAGGAACAGCCCGACGAGCGCCACCACCGGCACGATCTGCAGCAAGCGAATCGCGGCGAGCCGGGCGTCGAGCGACAGGTCGGCATTCCAGATGGTCGACAGGACGATGTGGAAGATCGGCCGGTAGTACGACGTGTCGGGAACCAGGAAGTCCAGGCGCGGCTTGCGCGACACGTCCTCGAGCAGTGCGACCGCTTCACTGATCGGAACGGGCGTGTTCCAGAGTGTGAGGCAGATGGCGGCGACGACTGGCGACACAACGAGCGCCGCGATCGCAAGCCAGGCGCCGCGATCGGTCGAGGTCATCGCGACGGGTTAGGTGATGGCGGCGCGCTGAAAAGCGTCGGCCTGCTCGTGCGCGTGGTAGGAGGAGCGTACGAGCGGGCCCGATTCGACGTGCACGAAGCCGCGAGCGAGCGCTTCCTGCTTGAGGTCGCCGAACTCGTCGGGGTGGTAGTAGCGCTTCATCGGCGCGTGGGTGGCCGAGGGGCGCAGGTATTGACCGATCGTCAGAATCGAGACGCCGGCGCGCCGCAGGTCGTCGAACACCGACAGCACCTCGTCGCGCTCCTCGCCGAGGCCGACCATCAGCCCGGTCTTGGTGGCGATGCCGGGCCGGTAGGTACGGGAGCGGTCGAGCAGTTCGAGCGTGCGCGCGTAGCGCCCGCCCGAGCGCGCCATGCGATAGAGACGCGGTACGGTCTCGACGTTGTGGTTCAGCACGTCGGGGCCCGCGTCGAGCACGGTGCGCAGCGACGACTCCACGCCCTGGAAGTCGGGAATCAGAACCTCGATGCGGCACCCCGACACGCGCGCACGGGTCAACCGAATCGTCTCCGCGAAGATCGAGGCGCCACCGTCGGGCAGGTCGTCGCGGTCCACCGACGTGATCACGGCGAACGCGAGGCCCATGCGCGCGATCGCTTCGGCCACGCGGCCCGGCTCGTCGAGGTCCAGCGTGGCGGGCCGGCCGTGCGCCACCGCGCAGTAGGCGCAGGCACGCGTGCAGGTGTCGCCGAGAATCATGAACGTCGCCGTCCCGTGGTGCCAGCACTCGCCGATGTTGGGGCAGTGGGCGTCCTCGCAGACGGTGTTCAGTTTCAGCTCCTGCATGATGCCCTTCAGGCGCACGAAGTTCTGTGAGCCGGGGGCTCTCACCTTCAGCCATTCGGGTTTGGGTTCGCGGGGACTGATGAACTGGACGGGGACGTCGACGGGCATCTCTCCCTAGTCTAGCGGGCGCCCGCCCGGCGCCGCCAGACGGGCCGGTCCCGGTGGGCCCCCTCCGGCCGCGGGGGACCCGCGGCCCGGACGCCAGTGGCCGCTAGAATCCATGTCGATGCAACGGCTTGCGATGACCTGGCTGGGCCACTCGACGTTCCTGATCCGCACCCCCGGCGGGCGCCGCGTGCTGCTCGACCCGTGGCTGCGCGGCAACCCGGCGTGTCCCGAGGCGTGGAAAAAGCCCCCTCGCGCCGACCTGATCCTGGTGTCGCACGGGCACGCGGACCACATGGATGACGTCGTCGCGTGCGCCCGCGAGAGCGGGGCGCCGGTGGTGGCCGCCTTCGAGCTGTGTGACTGGCTGGGGCGCAAGGGCCTGCAGAACCTGGAGCCGATGAACAAAGGCGGGTCGATCGAGGTCGCGGGGCTGCGCGTGACCATGACCGACGCGCGGCACAGCAGCGGCTACGTGGACAACGGCCAGATGATCTACATGGGCGAGGCCGCCGGCTTTGTGATCCGTCTCGAAGACGGCCGCAGCCTCTACTTCGCCGGCGATACCGGCCTGTTCGGCGACATGCGGCTCATCGGGGAGGTGCACCAGCCGTCGATCGCCTTCCTGCCGATCGGCGATCGGTTCACCATGGGGCCGGCGGCCGCGGCCCTCGCGTGCGCCTGGCTGGGCGTCCGCCAGGTCGTGCCGATGCACTGGGGCACGTTCCCGCTTCTCACCGGCACGCCGGCGGAGTTGAAGACGCTGGTGCCCGCGGGCGTGGACGTGCTGGAACTGCAGCCGGGCGAGACGGCGGAATAATTGGCCGGGTCTCAAGACCCGGGCCCGACGTACCAATGAGGCGGGTCTGAAGACCCGCGGCCACGACCGAGTCCGCCAGTGAGGCGGGCGTGCGGGCGGTCTTCAGACCGCCCGTCTTTCCAACCTGCTCACCTGCCTACCTGCCTACCTGCCTACTGAATTCGAATCGTGCCCTGAAAGTTCGTGTTGGTCGGCTGGTTGTGGTCGTGGAATCCGCACACTCGCGCGGTGGTCAGGTTCTGGCTGACGCCGCTGGCTCCGGGAGCGATGAAGCCGATGTTGAGCGGCGGGCAGTCGGTGTGCTCCGGATGCGGATTCGAGTCCATGTCGTGCGGTGTCGAATCGTTGTTGACGAACGTCACCCGGGACCCCAAGGCCACCGTGATGTCTCGCGGCGACGCGCCGCTCGACGTCAGCGTGATGGTGGTGGTATTCGTGGACCCGCCGCCGCCGGACGGCGAGGTGGGCGTGTCGCTGCTGTCATCACCGCACCCGGCCGCCGCTGCGGCCACCACGAGCGCCGCCGCCATGAAATAGCTGTGTCTGGTCATTGGTCCCCGCTCCCTGTGTCAGAAGAACTTCCGCGAGATGTTGAAGCCGAGATACCAGTCGTCGCCGCCCGTGCCGCCGCGCGCCAACTGGCCCATCGTGGTGCCGAAACCGTCCGAGAAGTTCAGCTGAAACGTATGGCCGCCGGCCACCTTCTCGATGCCGAACGTGCCGTGGTTCACGCCCGGGGTGTTGCCGGTCCGCGGGATGAACTCGCCGACGATGTACACCGTGGGCCGCACCCGGACGCGCGCCCCGAGCCCCACCATGAACGTGTCGTTGTCGTCCACCAGCTCCGACGGCAGCCGATTGGAGTTGTTCACCCACATCGGCTCGACGTAGATGGCACCGTAGCGTCCCAACTCGCGCGAGACGACCGCGCCGATCGCCGGCGTGTAGCTATCCGTGAAGTTGTCGGTGCCGTCCATCGAGGCGATGATCCCGAGGCCGATTGGCGCGTCGGGCTGCGACCACACGCTGTACTGCGTGAAGAACTCGATGGTGCGGTCGCTGGTCCGGTGGATGCCCACCTGCAGGCCGCGCATCAGCCCGAAGCGGTACTCGAGGCCGATCTGGGCGCCCGAGTCGAGGCCGAAGAGATCCTCCGCCAGTTCCCCGAAGTCGCCCTGGCCCAACGGCCGTCCGAAGCGGTGCGTCACGCGGAACGCGCTCTTGAACTTCGGCAGCCGCAGCGTGGTCGGCAGGTTCACGACGACGAAGTCTGGCTGGGAGCGGTTGAAGTCGCGATCGGGATCGTCGACGGCCGCCTGCGCCGCGGCGCTGCCTTCGGCGTTGGCCGGAGGATCCGGCGGGGTCTGGGCCTGTGCGGCGCTGGAGAGCGCCGCCACCAGGGCCGGCAACAGTACGAACAACCTTCTGCACGCAGTCATCAGTCGGCTCCTAGTCATTGGCAGCACCCAGCTCGATCCACCGGCGGATTACCAGCATCTGTCCCGCCGTGAGATAGGGGCCGGTACCGCGCGGCATCCGCTCGCCAACGATGGCGGGGCCGCCCTCGAGCTTGTGTATGAAATAACTGTTGGCCGGATCGCCAGGCGCCACGCGCACCAGCGCCGGCTTTTCCACGCTGCGCGTGCCCACGAGCGTCGCGTACGATGCGCCGGCGGTCAGGTTGCCGGGGACGAACGGGTTGCGTCCGTTGTGGCAGTTGATGCACGCCAGACGGCCCGAGGAGTCGGTGGTGTCGAAAATCTCCTTCTGGATGCTGCTGAGCGTCGGCTCGAGGTTCGGCGTCGGACCGGTGAGGGATGACAGGGACTCGTCACACGCCACGGTCCCCGCGAAGACCGCGGCAGCCACGACGAGACACAACACACGGAAGCGCATCGACTCTCCTTTGCTTGGATTTAGTTCTGGGGAACTGGCGGATCCGCCGGAGCCGGCGGAGGGGCTGGCGCCGGAGCCGCATCCTTGGCCAGCACCACGAGCGTGCCCTTCATGTCGTCGTGGCCGTCGCCGCAATACTCCGAGCAGAGAATCGGAAACCGGCCGGCCTCGTCGGCGGTGAACTCGATCGCCACGGGCTTGTTGCCGCGGGGAATCTCTTTTGACACCTTGACCTTCTTGATCTCGATGCCGTGCAGGCCGTCGGCGCTGCGCACGAGCAGCCGGACGCGCTCGCCCACGGCCACCTGGATTTCGGCTGGCTCGAAGGCGAACCGGCGCGCCACGACCTCGATGGTGCGGGACTCGCCCTCGGCCTGGGCCGCCAGCCCGTGGGGGCGCGGCGCGGCCGGCGTTGCCGGGAGCGCGAGCAGGCACACGGCGCCCACAAGGGACGAACGCAGCGAACGATGTCTCATGGTGGAGACTCTACAGACTCGGGGGGCAGGCGAGAGAGCTGGCTGCAAACGGGGTGCCGCAACCCGAATCGCCGTGCGGCGCCATTGCCGCAGCGGTTTCCCCGATACAACGGTATAGCCTCGCGTCGCGGTTTACCTCACGAGTAAGCGATCACGCGTCCGGAAAGCCGGATGAGTTGATCGCGAACCGGCCGCGCCTTAGTCGATGCGGTACTTGGCGAGGTAATAGCTCAGCGCACGCTGACTGATGCCCATCATCTCGGCCGCGTCCTTCTTCACCCCGCCGGCCTGCTGCAGCGCGCGTCTGATCGTCTCCCGTTCGACCCACTCGATGTTCTGGTGCAGCCGCGGCGACGGCAGCCCCGACGACGGCGTCGAGGTGGCGCCGAGCAGCGAAATCGCCGAGATCGTGACGATCGGTCCGGTGGCCAGCACCACGGCGCGTTCGATCGTGTTCTCGAGCTCGCGCACGTTACCGGGCCAGTTGTAGGCACGCAAGGCGTCCACGACGTCGGGTTCGACGCGGTCGATGCGCTTGCCCGTCCGCTGCCGGTGCTTCTCGACGAAGTGGTCGATGAGCACCGGGATGTCGTCGGGCCGGTCGCGCAGCGGCGGCAGCACGATCGGGATCACGTTGAGGCGGTAATAGAGGTCCTCCTGGAACCTGCCATCGGCCACCATCTGCTTGAGGTCGCGATTGGTGGCGGCGATCACGCGCACGTCCACTTTCTGAGTGCGCTCGGCGCCGAGCGGCTCGAACTCGCGCTCCTGCAGCACGCGCAGCAGCTTCGACTGGATGGCGCCGGTCATGGTGCCGATCTCGTCGAGGAAGATCGACCCGCCATCGGCCAGCGCGAACTTGCCGCGCTTGGTCATCGTGGCGCCGGTGAACGCCCCGCGCACGTGGCCGAAGAGCTCGGACTCGAGCAGTGTTTCGGGAATCGCCGCGCAGTTGACCTTGATGAGCGGCATGTCGCGCTGCGCCGAGCGGTGGTGGATGAGCCGCGCCACCATCTCCTTGCCGGTGCCGGTCTCGCCGGTGACGAGCACGGTGCTCTTGGTCTCGGCCACCAGCCCGCAGCGCTCCAGCACGTCCTGCATCGAGCGGCTGCGGCCGACGATGCCGTAGTGGTTGAACTCGGCGTCCCGCTCGCTGATCAGGTACTGCTTCTGCGACTGGAGGCGGTGGCTCTTCACCGACCGGCGCGCCAGCGCCAGCAGTTCGTCCACCTCGAACGGCTTCTCGAGGAAGTCCTCGACGCCCATCTTGAAAGCGTCGCGGACGATTTGCGTGGACCCGTGGGCCGTCATCAGCACCATCTGGGGCCGTTCGCTGTCGGTCATCGACGTGGACAGCTCGCGCACCAGTTCGAGGCCGGTCATGCCCTGCATCACGTTGTCGATGACGACCAGATCGAACTGGCGCTCGGTGAGATGGCGCAACGCGTCGCGGGCGCTCGCGGCCTCGGCGACGTCGTGCCCTTCGTCGCGCAGGGCGCGGCCCAGCCGCTTGAGAATTTTCTCTTCGTCGTCTACGAGGAGGATGGCGCCACGCACCGGGTTCATGCGGGCGTTCCGGCGCGCACCGGCAGGTCGATGCGCACGTCGGTGCCCGCGGCCGGACGACTCGTCACCGAAATGGTGCCGCCCAGGCCCTCGACGATGTTCTTGGCGATCGGCAGCCCGAGCCCGGTGCCCGAGCGGCGCGTCGTGTAGTACGGGTCGAACACGTGCGTCAGATCGTCGGGCGAGATGCCGACGCCGCGGTCGGTGATCGAGATCACCACCCGCGACTCATGCCGTTCGGTGCGCAGCACGACGCCGGGATCGTCGAGCACGACGGCCCCTCCACGCGGCCCCTCGGCGGCCACCGCCTGGACGGCGTGCCGGGCGTTGACGAGGATGTTCACCAGCACCGTGCGCAGCCGCTCGGCGTCGGTGACGAACGGCGGAATCGAGGGCTCGAGCTCGAGCCGGACGTTGTCGGGGGCGTCGCCGGCCCAGGCCGCCGCCACCGAGGCCCGGCACACATCGTTGATGCTGGCCTCGGCGAAGTCGAAGCGGATTGGCTTGGCGAAGTCGAGCACCTCGCCGACGATGCGGTTGATGCGCTGCGTTTCCTCGTCGATGTCGGCCACGGCTTCGCGGATATCGCGGGCCGATACCCGGTCGCCGCGCAACGACGACAGCGAAGCGCGGATGATCATGAGCGGATTGCGGACCTCGTGCGCGATCACGGTGGACAGCCGCCCGAGCGACGACAGCCGTTCGCGCTGCGCCGCCTCGCGCTGGAAGCGGGCGACCGACTCGGTGAGGGTGTTGAACGCGGAGCCGAGCAGCCGCGCGTCCTCGTCGTCCCAGGCGCGGCTCTGCACGGTCACCTTGCGGGTGAGGTCGCCGGTGGCGGCTACGTCGCGCATCGCGTCGGTGACGGCTGCAAGCGGCCGGGTCATGGTGCGGGCGACGGCGTAGCTCAGGACCGTGGCCAGCAGCAGGGTGACGATGAGAGCGCCGGCAAGGCCCGCGCGGAGCGTGCTCAGGTACCGCAGGCGCTCGGTGCGCGAGCGCAGAATGAGCGTGGTGGGGTTGCCGGCCTCGGCCGCGCTGCCGGCCCGGGCGAACGGGCGCGCCAGCATCACGTATTCCTCGCCGTGCAGCGTGATCGGCCTCACGCCGCGAGCCATGGTCAGGGCGTCGAGTCCTTCTCGGGCCGATGCCGGGAGCGACGACGCCAGGACGCGGCCTCCGGCGGCGAACGCGATCTCGGTGCCGGTGACCGCCTTGAACTGCACCGCGCGCCGGTCGTCGAGGAAGAAGCCCACCGTCATCCGGCCAATCGTGTCCGTTGGGTCGTCGCCCTGCAGAATCGGTACGCTGACGATCTGCAGCAGCCCGCGGGTATGGGGTATCGACAGTGTGACCTCGTCCACCGACAGGGGCGGAGTCGCCACCGCCCCCAGCAGTGCATCGCTCTCGGTGCCCGACGCCGCGAGCAGGGCACCCTGGGGTGAACGCAGCACCAGCGCGTCGGCGTCGATCTGCGCGCGATACTGGTCGGCGAGCGGCTGGACGGTCGGCGCGTCGCCGGTGGAGACCGCCGCCTTGAGCTTGGGCAGGTCGGCGATGAGGCGCGTGAACGTGGTGAACGTCTCGGTGAAGATGGCGCGGCGCTGATCCACGAGCGTCCCGGCCTCCGAGAGATCGCGGCGCAACTCCGCCTCGACCTCCCCGGTGACCTGGGCGTTCACGAACGCGAAGGCAAAGCCGAGCGAGACCGTCGCCAGCAGCGTGCAGGCCAGGAAGATCCGGTTCGTCAGCGACGACGACAGGCGCATCGGTCGAGGCCCCGATTATGCCCTACCAGGCGGACCGGCTCCGGCCGAACACGGCCGGAATGCCTCAAAACGGTACATCCGGCGCAAAAGCCGCGGCTGCGCCCGGCCCGCAAGGCGGGGGAACGCCTGAGGCTCCAAGGTATACTTCCCGACGGCAGCCACAGGCCCCGAGGAGAAGTGAGTGGCGTACATCATTTGTGAACCCTGCGTCGGCACGAAGGACACCGCGTGTGTTGACGTCTGCCCGGTCGACTGCATCCATCCGCGGAAAGACGAACCAGAGTTCCAGACGGCGGAGATGCTCTACATTCACCCCGACGAGTGCATCGACTGCGGCGCGTGCGTTCCGGCCTGTCCCGTGGAGGCGATCTTCGCGCTCGACGAGACACCGGAAAAGTGGTCAAACTTCATCCCGGTGAACGCGCAGTACTTCCAGAAGTAGCCGGGGAAGGCATCAGGCGGTAACGTCCTGGGGCCGCGCTCCGCTTGCAGGGGGCGGAGAGTCGGTTGCCCGCGTCAGAGGGGTTGGTTTCCAATGCCCATGTCTGGTCGACGTGCGGGAATCGCGTTCTCGATTGCCGCCTTGTGTACGCTCGCCCTGTCGGCGGACGATCGCGCGTCGTCCGGAGATGCCGATCTGCAGCTCCAACTCGCCAACCAGCTGTTCGAGGAGAACCGGTTGCACGAGGCGCTGCGGTCGTTCGATCGCGCCACGCAGACCGACGACCTCGGCGTGGCCATGCTGGCCCGAAAGGGCAAGATTCGTACGGCGCTGAAGGTGGCCGAGTTCGGCCTCGCCCGCCAGGAAGCGGAGAAACTCACCGGCAGTCAACCCCCCGACGACGACGCGCTGTCGCTGCTCGGCGACGCGCTGTGGTCGAACGGGTTGTTCGACGAAGCCGACCGTGCCTACGAGCGCGCCCTGGCCATGAGTCCGAACTTTCCCCGCGCCCGTTTCGGCCGGGCCAAGTCGCTGGCGACGCGCAGCCGGCTGCAGGAGGCGCTCGACGAGGCGCTGGCCGCCTCGGCCGCCGCCCCGCGCGACGGCGAGATTCACGCCGCCATCGGCGACATCTACGAGCGGCTCAATCGCTACGACGAGGCGGTGGTCGCCTACAACAACTACATCAACCTGCTGCCGAACAAGGATCGCAGCGACAAGGCGGCCTGGGCCCGGGCGCAGGTGGACTTTCTCGACGCGTTCAAGGGCTCGACTCCGGCCGAGATCGACGATGAGGACCTGCGCACCCTGCACACGCTGCCGTTCAGGCTGGTGAAGGACAAGATCGTCGTGCAGGCACGCGTCAACGGCGGCCGCACGCAGGACTTCGTGCTCGACACCGGCTCCGAGGAGACGGTGCTGTCGCGCGAAACCGCGCAGCGCGAACGCGTCCGGCCGATTACCTACACGCTCAGCGCCGGCGTCGGGGAAGTGGGCCTCCGGGGCCTGCAGCTGGCGCGGCTGCGGTCGCTCGAATTCGGCACCCTGGAGGTGCGCAACCTGCCGGTCCTGATCAAGAACCCGGCGCTGCGCGGCATCCCCAAGCGCGAGGGCGAGAGCTTCTCGCCGCTGTCGCTCGGGATGTCGATGATGATCGACTACCAGAAGCAGCTGCTGACGATCGGGCGCAACCTGCCGCCGACGGCCGCCGTCACGACCAAGCTGCCGATGCGCGTGTCGCGCCTCGCCATGGTGCGCGGCGTGCTCAACTCGAACTACCCGGCCTACTTCGTCGTCGACACCGGCGGCGAGGTCATCTCGATCAGCTCCGACACCGCCAGCGCGCTGCCGTCCTCCAGCTTCCGGCGGATCCCGCTGAAAGTGTGGGGCACCTCGGGGTGGGACCGCGACGCGTTCCTGCTGCCCGGCAACGACCTCGACTTCGACCGCATCGAGTACCGCAACTTCCCGCTGGTGGTGCTCAACCTGCGGGCCCCGAGCGTGCTTCTCGGCTTCCAGCTCGGAGGTATCGTCGGCCACAAGTTCCTGTCCAACTACCGCGTGTCGATGGATCTCGCGCAGTCGGAGCTGCGGCTGGAGAAGTTCTAGCGGGCTCGGTGATTTCGGCGAGCCCGCGGCTCAGGGCTCAAGGCAGACATGGAAAAGGCCGGCGATTGTTCGCCGGCCTTTGTGTTGTGGGCGCGTGCTGGCAGCTCTTGCCAGGCCATAAGCCCTGAGCCTTGAGCCGATCCTCAGCTCAGAAGTCATAGCCAATCCAGAATGACACGTTCGCCTTCCTGAATTCGTCGCTGCCGCCGAAGGCGGCAAACAGCGCGTCCTCCCAGTCCCGGTTGAACAGCGTCTTCCACGACCAGTCGATGTGGACGGGGAAACCGAGCGCGAAGGTTTCGAGGCCGACGCCGTAGGAGGCGCGGGCGTCGATGAGGCGCAGGCCGCTGATGGTCCTGGGCACACCGTAGATCGGCTCCTGCGTGAAGATGCTGGTCTGCCGGTAGCCGATGATCGGTGTGTAGAGCTCGGTGTTGTTGGTCATCCATTTGAACGGCTGGCCTTCGAAGTGTCCGCCGCCCATGTTGGCGAAGAGCACCCCGCGAATACCGCCCATGACGCCGAGCGGCGTCAGCATCGCTTCGATCAGCGGGAAGCGCAGCTCGGCGTTGAGGAAGGCCGACTTGCTGCCGACGAACTGCAGGTACTCGTAGCCGCGCATCTCGGAGTTGCCGCCGAAGTAGAGGAAGTCGGGCGCCGAGCCCCAGCTCTGGAAGCCGCGGGCGCGCAGCGCCAGCAGCCCGGACCCGCCGATGCGCTGGTAGAACCGCGCGTCCACGTCGACGGTCTGGCGGTCGAGCGAGTCGCCGATCTTGGGCGCCACCTCATAGCGGAGCCGCATGGTGTTGCCCGAGAGCGGGCCGAACTCGCGGAACACCGTCGTCTCCTGGACGTAGGTGATGCCAAACGGCACGTAGAAGCCGTTCTGCAGCAGCTGTGTGCCGTAGGTGTCCTGCTGATAGTCCGACGACAACTCCTGCAGCGCCGGGTCGTTGAACCGCTGGTCGTAATCGAGGAAGCCGGCCGAGAACTCGAGGCGACGGTAGCGGTTGAGCGGGTAGATGCCGTAGGCGTTGCCGCCCCGTACGGTGGTGGTGGCCGTCGCCAGATCGCGGTCGATGAACCCGGCGTACATCGGGTCGTAGAACACGCCCGACGCCTGCCCGTAGAAGAACTGCGTCTGCGAGAAGCCCTGCAGGGCGTAGTTCAGCCGCTGCGCCAGGTTCACGTAGTTGAACGACAGCGTGCGGTACTGCGAGATCGACGCCGCATACATGCTGAACTGCTGGTCGCCGAGCACGTCGCTGAACGACACCGCCGTGCCGCCGAAGACGTCGCCGCTGCTCGTGACGCCGACGGCGACAGGCGGGCGGCCGTCGAGGAACATCTTCTCGAACTTGCCCTTCTTGCGGATCTTGTCGGTAACCAGGCTGTGCGACAGGGGTGCCTGGAAGTCGATCACCGGTCCGGGCGCTCCGAAGTCGGACGAGGCGGCGGTGATGATCGGATCGCGGCGCTCGAGCGCGTGCAGCTCGTAATCGCCCTTGTAGTAGCCGATGAACGCCATCTGCGGCGGCTCGTTGCCGCGGCGCAGGATAATCGGCGTGGTGTTGCCGCTCATGGCGTCGGTGTACTGGCGTAGCTCGCCGTTCTTGAGGTTCAGCGTCCAGATGTTGTAGATGGCGCCGTTGCGGGCCACATCCGGGTCGATTGGCTGCGACGGGTTGGTGGCCGTGGAGGAGAAGATGAGCGTGTCCTGATCCACGAACTGCGCCGATGAGTCGTCGTGGGTGCCGAAAGTAATTTGCGTCTTGCGGCCGGTGTCGATGTCGAGACGGAACAGCTTCTCGTTGCCGCTGATGCGCGCCACGTAGACGATGAACTTGCCGTCCGGCGACCAGGTGGGCCCGGCGTCGCCGAAGGGGTCCTTGGTCAGGTTGGTAACCGCGCGCGTCTGCAGATCGAGCATGAAGATGTCGCCGACGCCGCCTTCGAGCGCCGCGAACACCACGCGCCGGCCGTCGGCCGACATGTCCGGCGACTCCGGCTCGTCGAGCGTGCGCAGGTCGAAGCGGTCCTCGATCTTGCGCGTGACGACGTTCTGCAGAATCAGCGTGCGCGACTTCTCGGTGCGGACGAAGTAGCCGAGCCGGTCGCCTTCCGGCGCCCACGTCATCCAGGGTACGGTGTTCCAGCGGCCGCCCGGCGTGATCAGGAACTCGTAACCGTTCGACTGATCGAAGCCCTTGGTGAGGTTGCGGATGACGCTGCCGTCCCGGGCCGAGACCAGGACGATGTCGGCTTCCTGGTCCTTGCGGTTGCCGGTGACGACGGCAATCAGATCGCCCGACGGCGACGGCTCGGCGGAGAGCGCGTTGTTGAACGAGCTCTTCTCGGGGTTGGGCGCCAGGTTGCGGCCGTAGTCCGACGGCCGCTCCTTGTCGCGGAACGGCTTGAAGCGGTCCTTGAGGTACTTCTCGAACTGCTGGTCGAAGTCTTCGGGATCGATCTTGAACGCTTCCTGGTAGGCGTTGTCACCGCCGCCGATCACCGACTTGCGGAGCGCGAACAGGTACTGGCGCAACCCTTCCTTGCCCCACTTGGACTCCATGAACTCGAAGACCGCGTGGCCCAGGTTGTAGATCATGCGCGGGCTGCTGAAGCCGCCGTATTCATCGAGCCTCGACATCTTCGGCACGATGTCGGTGACCGCGGCGTCGCGCACCGACATCAGGTCGAGCGGCCGCCAGTAGCCGGTCATGTAGTCCGACAGCCCCTCGTTCACCCACAGCGGCACGTTGCGCCGCATCAGCGACGTCGGAATGATCTCGAACTCGAACTGGTGGGTGAGCTCGTGGACCATCAGCCGGTAGAGCAGATCCGGCGGTTCGTCCATCGGCATCAGGATGCGCTTGCGCGTCGGCTCGGCGAAGGCGCCCACGCCTTCCTGTGCCGCGCCGGGAATCACGTTCTGCTGCTGGAACTCGCTGCTGGTCTGGAACAGGATGAGCGCGACCTTTTCCGGCCCGAGGTCGTATTTCAGTTCGGTGCTGATGTGCTGGTAGGCACTTTCGGCGTAGCCCGCCATCCGCTCGAGGTGCGGCTGAATCTCAGGATAGAAGTAGATGACGAAGTGGTCGGTCTCGTACGTCATCCACTGGAAGTTGTCGTACCGGATCTGGTTCTTGCCGAAATACGGTACGTAGGGGGTTTGGGCGTCGGCCGGACCGGGTGACGCGGCCACGGCCATGACGAGCCCGATGGCCGCCAGGTGGAGCAGCGCCCCGCACCGAGTGCGGTTCATGTGACCTCTCCTTGCAAGGGCGCTCGGCCCTGCGTGGTCGTGCAGACCAGACACTACCTTCCGGCCGCCCGAAGCGCGGAGGCGTTGGCCAGCGTCATGGCCGGGATCTTACTGCCGACTCCCGTAGACCCGCAAAAAAGCCAGCGGCATGTCGCGAATGGCCTCCAGTGCGAGCAAAGGGCGTACCGATGAGTTCGCTCGGGACGTGGCGTTGTTTCAGTAGTTCCGTCCGGCGTACCGCAGGGCAGTGTCCTCCACGCATCGAAAGCTGTGTCTCCGGCCGTATACTCATACTGACACCATGAGCGACAGTCCGACGCCCGATCCGACGCCCGCGCCTGCGGTCGAGGCCGGCGCCGACGTCTCCGGGCCTGAAGGGCGGCCGTCGCGGCGCGCGACCTGGCTGGCGATGGGCGCGGTGGCCGTGGCGCTGGGTCTCATCTGGCTCGCCCCGGGCATCAACGATACGCACGTGGGCGGGGGCGCCGGCGGCGTGGAGACCGATTTCCCCGGCGAGCCGGATGACGCCCAGGCGACGGGCAAGAACGCGCCGCTGCACTTCACCCTGAAGGACATGAACGGTGCGGACGTGAAGCTGGCCTCGTTCAAGGGCAAGGTCATCCTGTTGAACTTCTGGGCGACGTGGTGCGGCCCCTGTAAGGCCGAGATTCCCTCGCTCGTCGAGCTGCAGGACCAGTATGCGGACGATCTGGTGGTTCTAGGCTTCTCGGTGGACGACACCGTGGACAAGATGAAGCCCTACGCCGCCCAGTACAAGATCAACTACCCCCTGCTCGTGGGCAACGGCCGCGAAGACGTGCAGGAGGCGTTCGGACCGCTCTTCGGCATCCCGGTGTCGGTGATCATCGGCCGCGACGGGAAAATCGCCAAGAAACACTCGGGAATCGCCACCAAGTCCCAGTTCGAGCGCGAGATCAAGGCCCTCCTCTAGACGCCTGCTAGTGGTATGATCCGGGCATGCTGAAGGGATTCACGCACGCGCGTCTCGCTTGCGGATGCCGCGTGGGCTTCCGCGAAGGCGTCGAAGGCAGCCCCGTCACGGTAGTCGTGGACGAGAAGGCGCCCGCTTGCGCCATCAGCCTGCACGTACGCGATCTACCTCTGTACGACTACCGCGAAGCGCTTCGTCCGCCCACCCGGTTCCTGCCGTTCGAGGAAGAGGGTTTCGGCGAGGAAGAAAGCTAGTTTTCGCAAGGCTCGCCCGGTTCGCGATCTAGAACTCGACCCGCAGCTCGGCGACGAGCGGCAGGTGGTCCGAGGCGAGCAGCGACAGCCGCGTCCGCGGCATCTCCACTTTCAGCACGTCTACCCGCCCCTCGTAATAGATGTGGTCGAGGTGCAGCACCGGAAACACGCCGGGATAGGTGCGCCGGCGCCGCAGGTGCGTTCGCAGGTCGATGCTCTGGAGGCGCTCGTTGAGCACCGCCGTGGCGCGCCCGCGCAGCCATTCGTTGAAGTCGCCGAGCACCACTTTCGGCGTGCCGACGCGCCGGTCGTGGACGATCGCGCTCAACCGCTCGGCCTGGTGGTGCCGCTCCAGGAGGGCGGTGCCAAGGTGGACGTTGTAGAGATGCAGCGTGTCCTGGTCGACGGCGATGTCGACCCGCTGCACGCAGCGCGCCTCGCAGGTTTTCCACGTCAGGTCGTGCTGCAGGTGGTGCCGGATCGGAAACCGGCTCAGCACCACGTTGCCGAACAGGCTGCCGCGCAGGTGCCGCACTGGCGCCATCACCCAGCCCATCCCGAGCAGCGCCCCCAGTTCCTCGGCATGCCCTCCCGAGCTCGGCCCGGCGCCAACCACCTCCTGCAGCGCGACGATGTCGGCGTCCACGGCGCGGATGACGTCGGCGATGCGGCGGGCGCTGGTGCGCCCGTCGAGCCCGCGGCAGCGGTGGATGTTGTAGGTCGCGACGCGGAGCGTCTTGCGGCGGGTCTCAGGCATGATGTCGGGCCCGCGTAGCGGGGCACGGTCGATGCTGTCCTAGAATACCCGGATGGCGAAGCTGAAGAGCGAACTCGAGTTGACGTGCCCGTGCTGCAACGCGGTGCTCGTCGTGGACGTCAACCTCGGACGCATCGTCTCGCACCACGAGCCGGATCGCGGCGACAAGCCCGAGCTCTCCGACGCACAGAAGATTCTGGCTGCCGAGGCGGCGCGGCGCGAGGCGCTCTTCGAGCAGTCGGTCCAGAACGAGAAGACGCGCGGCGACGCGCTGTCGAAGCGGTTCGAGGAAGCGCTGAAGCAGGCCGAGACCGAGCCGATCACCCGCCCCACCCGCGGCTTCGATTACGACTGATCGCAGACGCGGGGGCCGGCGGTAGGGGCCGGCTGAAGCCGGCCCCCACGTCGACTACCCGCGCTTCGCGAATTCAGGCGGGAGCGGCGCCCAGCGCTCGCGGCCCGAGTAGTACTTCCACGGCTTGTAGCCGTGCGCGTTCCGGAACGCCGCGTAGCGCTTCCGCATCCGATCGGTCCGGGCGTTCGATGAGGCGATCTTGCGGTGCGGCCAGTCGAGCAGCAGCTGCTCCACCTTCCAGACGTTCTTCGGCGACAGACGCCAGTCGTACGAGCCGAGCACGCGCAGGTCCACGACGGCGTAGGCCTTCACCCGCCCCGTGAAGTCGATGTAGCCCTCGAAGTAGCTCAGGGCCAGGGCCCGCGGCGTGGCGAAGCGCGGCAGCCGCCCGTGCAGGCCGGGGTCGCGCGAGCGTGCGACGGAGCCCCAGCCCGTGGCCGTCCGGTAGACGAAGATCACGTGGTCGAGCAGGTCGATCGACTCGAAGCTGAGGACGAGCGGCGGATAGCCGTGCTGCTCGAGAATCGTGGCCGCCGAGAGCGCCGCCTCGAGGCAATGCGCCCGGCCGGTGCGCACGACGCCGCGGAAGCTGCGCAGCGTTTCGCCGCCGGTCTCGGTGTTGTAGGGCAGGTGGTTGAGCCACTGCTGCACGGCCGCCGGCGTGCGCAGGCGCGCCACCAGCCGCCGCTCGGCAGCGGTCAACGGCAGCGGCGGCGGCGTGGCCGGATCAGTGCGCGGGAGCGGCAGCGGCGGTGAGGTCGGCAACGAGTTGATCGGGCGTCCAGCGGTTGCCCGTGTGTACGGCGGCGAATCGGCCGTCGGCGCCGATGATCGCAGTGCGGAGGTTGTGCGTGATGTCGGCCGGATTCGCCGGGTTGGCCTCGGTGAAAATGCCGAACTGCGCCATGAAGTCGGCGGCGGCCGCGGGCTCGGCGGTGAGGAAGATCCACCGTGCCGGATCGGCCCCCGCGCCCGTGGCGTACGGCTTCAGCACCTGCGGCGTGTCGTAGCCGGGATCCAGCGACATGGTCAGCAGCCGCACGTCGGCGAGCGCCGGGGTCCTGTCCAGCGTGGCTTGCACGGTGCGGAAGTGCTGGTTCATCAGCGGACAGAACTGGGGCAGGGGGCACCGCGTATAGACGAACGTGAGCGCCAGCCGATGACCGCGCCAGCCCGAGAAGCGCCGCGCCTGTCCGTCCTGGTCCACCAGCGCCGCGTCCCTCACCGGGTCCCCCGGCTGAATGATCGCCGATCCGTCGGCGGGGAGCGGCGCCGCGGCCTCGAGGGCGCGGTGGCCGGTCACCGCCAGCTTCGAGATGTACGCCTGCACCTCTTCCACGACCAGCGTGCCGGTCACCAGGTCGCCGGGCTTCTTGCCACTGAGCACGTCGGGGGCGGCCTTGAACGCCATCGTCATGCCCGGCATGAAGCCCTTGATGTCCTGGTGCTTCACCGTCACCTCGCCCCGCTCGGGCGCGAGGGCTTGAATCTGGCCGACGATCTCGAACTCGCGCGGCGGCGGACCGCCGCGGCACCCCGCGACCGCGGCGAGCAGGGCGAGCACGAGGGGCCCGAGGACGAGGCGGTACATCGATTCACTCTAGCAAATTTCGCCGGTCCCGCCGCCGCCACTGTGGCGTGATATAAGCGCCCTTCGACGGAGCACGCATGATGCAGGCGATCGAGTTGCGGGATGTCCGCAAGACTTTTGGCGCGAACGTCGCGGTGGACAATCTGAGCCTGGCGGTGCCGCGCGGTACCGTGTGCGGCGTGATCGGTCCGAGCGGCGCGGGCAAGACCACTTGTATCCGGATGATCATGTCGATCCTGTTTCCGGATTCCGGGTCGGTGTCGGTGCTGGGCCGTGCCTCGGCGCTCGAGGCCAAGGACCAGATCGGCTACCTCCCCGAAGAGCGCGGCGTCTACCGCAAGATGCGCGTCGGCGCGTTCCTGACCTACCTGGCCCAGCTCAAAGGCGTGAGCCGCGAAGTGGCGGCGGCGCGCGTTCCGGCCCTGCTCGAGCAGGTGGGGCTGCGAGGCACCGAGCGCACGGCGTGCGACGAGCTGTCGAAGGGCATGCTGCAGCGGGTGCAGTTCGTCGGCGCCACGCTGCACGAGCCCGAACTGCTCATCCTCGACGAGCCGTTCAGCGGCCTCGACCCGGTGAGCGTGCGGCTGTTGCGCGAGCAGATGCGGACCGCGCACGCGCGCGGCGCCACCATCCTGCTGTCGACGCACATCATGGCCTATGCCGAGGAACTGTGCGACCACGTGTTCATGATTCATGAAGGCCGCAAGGTGCTCGACCAGCCGATGGAGGGCCTGAAACGCCAGTTCGACCCCCGGACGCTGGTGTTCGAGCCGCTGCATCCGCGCGCCGATGTGGCGGCCATCCGTGCCATGCCCGATGTCGAGCGGGTCGAAGAGCAGGGTGCGGGCTATGTCATCACCCTGGTGGCAGGCGCCGACCCGAGCCTCGCGCTGGCACGCATCGCCGCGCTGGTGCCACCCGCCCGCATCGAGATCGGGCGCCTGCGGCTCGAGGACGTGTTCGTTCGCATCGTTGCCGGTGGCGGCGGTCTCGACGAGGCCGCGGCCGCGCTCCGCAGCCGACTGCAGGCCGGCGCGGTCGAGGAGGCACGCGCATGACCAGCCCGAAGAAGGTTGCGCTCGTCGCCGGGCGTGAGTTCATGGCCGCGGTCACCAACAAGGGGTTCCTGATCGGGCTCTTGATCATGCCCGCGGTCTTCGCCGTCATCTTCGCGCTGATGCCGCGGCTCATGACCGCCAGCTCCGCGCCCGTCAGCGGCGACGTGGCGATTGTCGATCCCACCGGGCGGGTCGCGCCGGCGCTGCGATCGGCGATCGGGCCCGAGGCCATTCGCGCCCGGCGTGAGCGCGTGTTCGACCGCGCCGTGAACACCGTCGCCGGCCCCGGGGGCACCGCCGCGATGCGCGGCGGCCCTTCGCCGGCCAGTTTCCTGGGCACGCCGCCCGACTTCCGCCTGGTCGAGCGGCCGGCGCCGGCCGACCTCGCCGCGGAGAAACGCGGGCTGACGGCGCCGCCGGCCGGCGGGCGGCGCCGGCTGGCCCTCCTGGTCATCAGCGCCGACGCCATCGCACCTCCGGCGGGACGCGGGTATGGCAGCTACGACCTGTTCATTCCACCCAATACCGACGAGCGTATCGAGCGCGAGCTGCGCGACGGCCTCCGCGAGGCCATCGTCAGCGCCCGCCTGGCCGCGCGCCAGCTCGACCCGCGCGACATCGAGCGGATCACGGCCGTGGCCACGGGGCCGTCGATCACGGTGGGCGACGTCGAGCGCCAGACCTCCACCGGGTTCAATCGTAGCGTCCCGTTCGTCTTCGTCGGCCTCCTCGTGTTCGGCGTCATGATCGGTGCGCAGACGCTGATGACGTCCACCGTCGAGGAGAAGTCGAGCCGCGTCATCGAGGTGCTGCTGTCCGCGGTCTCGCCGCTCGAGCTGATGGCCGGCAAGATCCTGGGACAGATGGCGGTGAGCCTGCTCGTGCTGGCGCTCTACATCGGCATCGGCGTGCTGATGCTCAGCTCGTTTGCCATGCTCGGGCTGCTCGACCCGTGGCTGATTGTCTACCTGCTGATCTTCTTCCTCATCACCTACTTCCTCTTCGCCTCGGTCTTCGGCGCGATTGGCGCCGCGGTCAACGAGATGCGCGAAGCGCAGGCGCTCGTCACCCCGGTGATGCTGGTTCTCATGGTGCCCTGGCTCCTGGCCGCGCCGGTGGCCCGCGACCCGAACACGACAATGGCCGTCGCCCTCAGCTTCATTCCGCCGGTCAATACGCTGGCGATGATGATCCGCATGGCGTCGACGTCGCCGCCGCCGCTCTGGCAGGTGTGGCTGTCGATTGCGGTCGGGCTCGCCGCGGCCTGCGCGGCCACGTGGGCCGCGGCCAAGGTGTTCCGCGTCGGCCTGCTGATGTACGGCAAGCCGCCCAACTTCGCGACCCTCGTCCGCTGGGCGCGCCAGGCGTAGGGGCCGGCTTCAGCCGGCCCGGGGAAGGGCCGCCTGAAGCCGGCCCCTACAATAGTCACATGAACGTCTGGGTGGGGACCTCGGGCTACAACTATCCCGAGTGGAAGGGGAGCTTCTATCCGGAGACGATGCCGGCGGCGAAGATGCTGCCGTACTACGCCGAGCGGTTCCAGACGGTCGAGATCAACTACACGTTCTACCGGGCCCCGACCGAGAAGATCCTGGCCGGCTGGAGCGCGGCGACGCCCGAGCGCTTCAAGCTGACGCTCAAGGCCCCGAAGCGGATCACGCACGACGCGCGGCTCCGGGACTGCGGTGATCGCGTGCGCCAGTTCCTCGAAACCGCGGCGGTGCTCGGGCCGAAGCTGGGAGCGCTGCTGTTCCAGCTGCCGCCCAATCTCAAGAAGGATCTGGCGCTGTTCGACGCCTTTCTCGCCACTTTTCCTCCGAAGGTGTGCGCGGCCTTCGAGTTCCGCCATCCATCCTGGTTCGACGCCGAGGTGTTCGCGCGGCTGCGCGACCGGGGGCTGGCGCTGTGCGTCGCCGACAGCGAGAAGCTGTCGGCGCCGGTCGAGATCACGGCGCCGTATGCGTATTTCCGGCTGCGCGACGAGGGCTACACGCCGGCCGACATCGAGCGTTGGGCCGGCGTAGTGAACGGCCTCGCCTCACGCTGCGAGGACGTGTTCGTCTACTTCAAGCACGAAGAGGCAGGGAAAGGTCCGGAGTTCGGGAAGGCCCTGATGGGGATTCTCGCCACATCGCCGTCGCAAACCTGACCACCTCACGCTCGGCCCAGTACCCGTCGTAGTCTCCGTCCGTCTGCTCCACGAACGCACAGTGCCCGCCTTCGCCGGTCACGACCGTGGTGATGTGGGGGTTGCCGGTCACGCTCGGGTCCCGGAACGGATCCGGAGGCACGAACGGATCGTTCTCCGCCGTCACGATCAGCGTCGGGACGCGGATCCGGTCGATCGCCCGGATGGCGCTGGCACGGTGGTAGTAGTCGGTGGCGCCGGCAAAGCCGTAGTACGGCGCCGTGTAGGCCTCGTCGAACTGCCGCACCGTCCAGATGCGGCCGAGCGGGGCCAGCGAGAAGTCGTCAGGGAAGAGCGCCGCCTTGCGCCGCATCCGCGCCTTGAGGTTGCGGACGAAATTCCATTGATAGGGGTAGTTGGCGCGGCGCTCGAGCGCGTCCACGCACACCGCCAGGTCCATCGTCGGCGACACCGCGCACACCGCCACGAGCTGCGGCGGGGCCCCGTCGCCAAGGTCGCCGGCCAGTTTCAGCGCCACATTGCCGCCCAGCGAGTAGCCCGCGAACGCGATCGCCGGCAGGGCGTCAGCCCCGATCAGTTCCCGCATCACGAACTGCGGATCGTGGGTGAGCCCCGAGTGATAGAGACCGCGTGACAGCCCCTCGGTGCCGCCGCAGTTGCGCTGGTTCAGCCGCACCACGTTCCAGCCGGCTGCCCACGCCTTGTCGGCCATGCCCCGCATGTAGTGCACGGTGCTCGACCCCTCGAGGCCGTGAAGCAGGACGATGGTGGGGTGGCTCCTGGGCTCCGGGTGCCAGTGGCAGTGTGCCAGCACCCGCGCGTCGGCTGCCGTGTCGAAGTAGCGCGCCACGGGGGCCGGGAGCCCGGGAAGCGGCCGCGACTTGGCCCAGGCGAAGAGGGTTTGCCAGTGGCCGCCCGTGAAGCGCGGTCGGTAGTCGGCGGGAACGAAAGGCACGTCGTTCAGAGCAGCTTATCACCCGCCTCAGCGGTCCGGAACGGCGCCCGCGAACCGCACCGGCGCCGGCAGTGCGTAGACGCGGAAGCCGCTGTTTTCGAAGACGAGCGGCAGATCCAGCCGGCCGGTGGTGACCACGTGCGTGAGCCCGTAGCGTTCGCCGAGCCGCAGCACATCCGCCGTCCCGCGCGTCGAGAGGTCGCCGAGCGCGCCGGTCCGGTCGACGACGCGCACGGCCACGTCGCGCGAGTAGATGGCGATCGCCGAGTCCTTCGTCTCTTCGAGGAAGACGTCGCGGCCGGCGCTCACGCGTACGCTCGAGCCGTAGCGCCATGCGTGGCCCGAATCCGCGAGCACGTGGATGTCCTGGGGCTGGGTGGCGAGCCAGTGCATCGCCTCGTGCCAGGGCGAGGCCTGCAGCCGGGTCTGGAACAGGGGGCGCTCGGGATACTCCACGAACAGGATGTAGGCGCCGCGGCCGGCGGCCAGGGCTGCCAGGCACATCGCCAGCGCCGGCCGCCCGAGCCGCGCCAGTCGCGGCCAATCGGCGATCGCCCCGATCAGGCACACCGTGGCCACGACGTCCACCAGCCAGAACACCCGCGAGATCTGCAGCTGGACCGGGAACGCCACGCGCGCCGCGACGGCGGGCAGCGTGACGATGAAGAGGGCCACGAGCGCGGTCGCACCCCAGGCGAGCGCCCGTTCTTCGGCGCCGGCGCGGCCGTGGGCGGCGCGCCACCGGTGCGCGACCCACAGCACCCCCAGTGTCCCCAGGTTGATCGCCCAGGCCGACAGCGGCCACTCAGTGGCGAAGAGCGAATCCTTCGACGCCACGGCCTGAAGCCACAGGCTGTCCATGACGACCAGCCGGCCGTGCAGCGGGCCCGCGAGCAGCGCCCACGCGGCCACGGCGACGCCGGCCACCGCCGCCGGCACGCCGACGCGCCGCCAGGCCGGTTCGAGCACGACGATCGCGGCGCCGATGAGCACGGCGAACCACAGGCCGGTGGTGTTGTGCACGGCCGCCGCAGCCACCGTCAGCATCACGGCCAGCCAGTGACGCCGATGGACGAATGCGGCCACCGCCAGCAGGCCGACGCCGAAGGCCAGCATGCGCGGATGGAAATAGCCTTCGAAGGTGTTGGCGCTGGTGCGGGTGATGTGGTGGCGCATCGTGAAGGCCGTCACGAGCGCCAGCGTCGTCCAGGGGTTGGTGTAGAGTCGCCGGCCGATCAGCACGAGCCCTGCGAAGATGAGGACGAGCGACAGCAGGTAGCCGCCCAGAAACAGCGACTCGAGTGTCGCACCGGTTGTGCGCACCAGCGTCGCCAGCACTTCGTCGGCGAGCATCAGGCGCCCTTGGGCGTCAATGAGCGCCGCATCGCGGGGAAACGCCGCGGGGTCGAGCGCCCGCGCCACGACCGGAATGTAGAAGGCCTGATCGGAGACGCCGTAACGGTACATGGCGGCGTTGGCCGTGGCCAGCACCACGAAGGCCGCGAGCGCGACCACCAGGCCGGCGCGTGCCGCGCCGCCTCGCGTTGCGCCGTCGTTACTGTTCGTCAGCGCTCGGACCGTACATCGACGGCAGGGGCACGTCCTGCTGCCGCAGGTAGACGCTGAGCTGCCCGCGATGGTGCACGAGGTGGTTCATCACGAACGACCGCCACACCGTCGCCTTCGGCATCGTGAACACCGTGTGATCGCCACGCTTGAGTGCCCATGGCGCCATCAGTTCAGCGTCGCTCTTGCCGACGAGCGCCTTGCGCGTGTTCGTCACATTGCCCTCGAAGAGTTCCAGAATCGCCGCACGGCTGCCGAGCTCCGCGGCCGGTGGATAGGCCAGCAGATCCAGATCGGACCGCTCCAGGGTGAGCACGCCCCACAGCGGGATGTTCGCCACGTGCTGCGCGAGCTGTCCCAGCGAGAACGACTTGGCGTGCGGCTTCCACGAGAGGCGATCGTCCGGCACGCGATTGAGCAGCGTGCGGGTGGTCGCCATCTCGTGGTCGAACTCGGGCAGCAGGTGGTCTACCAGCGCCATACGAATGGTGCTCCTTACGACGGCCGGTTGAAGTCCACCTTCGGAACCTTCTCCGCCTCCGGCGGTGCGTTGAAGAGCGGATGCTCCTTGAAGCCAAAGATGCCGGCGGTGACGTTCGACGGGAACCGCCGCCGCTGCGTGTTGAACTCCTGGACGCGCTCGTTATACCGCATCCGCTCGACCGCGATGCGGTTTTCCGTGCCCGCGAGCTCGTCCATCAGACGGCTGAACTGAGCGTTGGACTTCAGGTCCGGATAGTTTTCCACCACGACGAGCAGCCGCGCCAGCGCGGAGCTCTGCTCGTTGGCCGCCTGCATCCGCTGCTCGGGCGTGGTGGCGCCGGCCAGCTTGGCGCGCGACTCGGCGATCTGGCCGAAGACGTCGCGCTCCTGCTTGGCGATGCCCTTGGTCGTCTCCATGAGGTTGGGAATCAGATCGTTGCGGCGCTGCAGCTGGTTCTCCACCTGCGCCCACTGCGCCTTGATCGACTCCTCCTGGGTCACGAACGTGTTGTAGGAGCAGCCCGATGCCGCCACGGCTGTCGCCGTCAGCAGCAGCGCCGCCAATGCCGTGCGTAGTGTTTTCATCGCCTCTTTCACCTCCATGCGCCACCCGTGAGAGCGCGGAATGGCGCGTAGCATCCGGCGAACCGGCTGAACGCCGGTTCGCTATATAGATCACCAACCGGCGCCGCCCCCGCCGCCGCCGCTGCGGCCGCCGCCAAAGCCACCAAAGCCGCCCCCGCCGCCGCCGAAGCCACCGCCCCCGAAGCCGCCGAACCCGCCGCGGCGGCCGATGAACGGGCCGACGCCGCTGTTCCATCCGCTCCAGCCTGCTCCGCCCCATCCTGGCGGCCCACGGCGCGAGCCGCGGCGCATGCCGCCGACGATCGCCCGCAGCACGATGAAGGCGATGAACAGCCAGAAGATCGCGCCGCCACCGCTGGCGCGCCGGCGCCGCACGCTCTGCGTCTCCTGCGGCACGCCCTGCAGGGTGACGTTGCGTCCCTGCGCGACGCGTCCGACGATGCGCTGCACCCCGGCCAGCAGTCCAGCGCCGTAGTTGCCCTGGCGGAACCGCGGCGCCATCTCGTCTCGACTGACTTCACCCGCGAAGCCGTCGGTGACGAACTGCTCCAGCTCGTAGCCAGACTCGACCTTCACCCGCCGGTCCTTCACTGCGACCACGATCAGCAGTCCGTTGTCGCGCCCCTTCTCGCCAATCCCGCGGCCACCGTTCTCGAACATCTTGACGGCGTAGTCATCGAGCGTCGCGTAGGGCTGGAACGTCTCCACAGTCGCGACCACGACCACGTCGCCGGTGGTGCGCTGCAGCGAACGGATGAGCGCGTCCATCTGGCGCGCGCTCTCCGGATCGATGACGTTCGCGAAGTCGTTGACCGGCTGCGTGAGCGCCGGCGGCAGCGGTTGTGCGGTCACCATGGCGGCGTACGCCAGCCAGATCACCACGGTGGCGCCCGCCACTCCCGACGCCACGCCGGCGCGGGTCAGGAGACGCGCCATTGGTCCACGACCGCCGCCAGGCGTTCCACGGCTGCCAGATACGCTGGAAACAGCCTCGCCGGGTCGGACGCGGGAACGGCGCTGGGATGCTCGAGCGCGAGGACGGCGCTCACGGTGTCGTCGGGCAGGCCCGCCGCTCGGGCGCCCTGCCGGGTGGCTTCCATTCGGTCAGATGTTTGGACGCCCGTCAGGCGTCCGACGTTCCGGAGCAGCGCGGCAAAGCCTGGGGCGCTCGCCGCCACGAGGCGCGCCACGGCCGGCAGCTTGCCGCCCGACTGCACGTAGCCCTGCCGCAAATGCAGCAGGTGGCTCTTCGCCTGCGCTTCGCAGGCCAGCCGCAGATCGGTGGGGGAGATGACGACGCCCGCAAACGGATCGGTGCCGTAGACGAGCGTGTGCGCGCGCACGATTTCCCCGTACTCGAGCGGGAAGACGTCGAGCGAGGCCCGGAACTCGCCGTCGGGCAGGATGAGCGGCGCCGCGATGCCGCCACGCTTCCAGTCGCCGGTCAGGTGCGCACAGGCCTCGAGGTCGGGAGCGGTGAGCGACGACACCAGCGCGAGCGCTTGCAGCGGCGCGGTAGAGTCACCGTCCACCTGGCCTCCGTAGGCCACGATCGAGAGCAGCCTCCCGCGGAAGATGCCCCCGAGATCACGCGCCAAGATGTCGGCTGCCGGCTGCCATGTATGCGCCATTCTGATCATTGTAGTAGGCGGGTAGGCAGGTAGGCAGGTGAGCGGGTAGGGCGCGAAAACCAACCTGCTTCCCACCTGCCCACCTGCTTACCTGCCCACCTGCCCCGTACAATGGCCTAGATGCAGTTACGCGAGCTGAACGTCGGGTGTTTCGGAGGCGGCACCGGCCTCC
>Ga0207659_10000151_pt1 | contig 41086 bp, 35 predicted proteins | sample KBSM43metaG_FD_184330 | JGI IMG/M metagenome (GOLD analysis project Ga0207659, IMG submission 184330) | Miscanthus rhizosphere microbial communities from Kellogg Biological Station, Michigan, USA - KBS M4-3 metaG (SPAdes) (version 2) | ecosystem: Host-associated > Plants > Roots > Rhizosphere >...
TCTCTTCGTGCAGGACACCGACGGCTTCCCGGGCAACTATGCGAAGCTCCCGCCGCCGCTGATGATGCGTGCTGACGCCGTGGGGATGATTGGCGACTGGCTCGTGCAGCGCCTCCGTTGATGCCGCGCGCAGTGAAGGTGCAGCGCTACCCATCCAGGGCAAAGGCCAGGAAAAAGATCTAGCCGTCGGCCGCCCCTCGCTCGAGCGCGGCAACGATCCGGTCGACGTCGTAGACGCACCCGCCCCACGTGCCGCCGCTCGCGCGCTGCAGCGCCGCCCAGAGGCGGCTGTCGTCGGGCAGACGCTCGTGGGGCACAAGGCCCGGATGCGGCGGCCGGCCGCGCAGCAGTGACTGGCACGCGTCGGCGTCGAGCGGCACGCCTTCCGCGCCCACGAGGTTGACGCTGCCGGTCAGCCTATTCCGGTCGATCACGATCTCGATCAGATCGTCATCCCGGACGCGTCCGATCGGTCCGTCGTCCAGCGCCTCGGGGCCGACGTGGCCGATGCAGGCCCCGGTCGACACGCCGGAGAACCGTCCGTCCGTGAGGAGCGCCACGCGCTTGCCCCAGGGCAGGTAACGGAGCGCGATCGTGATCTGGGCGGTCTCCTGCATGCCGGTTCCCGACGGCCCCGTACCGATGAGCACGATGACATCGCCCTCGAGCACGGATCTGCCCGCGACTCCTTTCACCGCCTGGATCGCATCGCGCTCGTCGGTGAACACCCGGGCCGGACCGCGATGCCGATAGACGCCGTCGTCGTCGATCACTGACGGGTCGATGGCGGTCGCTTTGATGACCGAGCCCCGCGGCGCGAGGTTGCCGAGTGGAAAGACGACAGTGCTGGCGAATCCGGCGTGGCGCGCCGCGTCAGGCGACATGATGACCTGGTCCGGATCGATGGCCGCGGCTGACGCGAGCCGGGCGCGCGACGCCTGCCGACGCTCGCTCGATTCCCACCAGTCGAGCGTGGCATCGAGCGTGTCGCCGGTGGCCGTGAGCACGCCCCCGTTCAGCAGCCCCATCCGGCGGAGATGCAGCATGACTTCCGGAGCGCCGCCGGCCATGAACACCTGGGCCGTCGCGAAGCCGCGTGGTCCGTTCGGCAGCGCGTCCACCAGGCGAGGCGTCGCGCGATTGATCCTGATCCAGTCCTCGACCGTAGGCGGCTTCAGCCCCGCGGCCGCGGCGATCGCCGGGATGTGCAAAAGAAGGTTTGTCGAGCCGCCGAACGCGGCATGAACGAGCATCGCGTTCTCGACCGCGGCACTGGTGACGATCTGGCCGATCGAGATGCCGAGCAGATGCAGTCGCTGCAGCGCCACCGCCGAGCGGGTCGCGAGCTCGAGCCAGACCGGTTCGCCCGAGGGCGCGAGCGCGCTGTGCGGCAGCGCCATGCCCAGCGCTTCGGCGACCACCTGGGCCGTCGCCGCCGTCCCGAGAAACTGGCATCCCCCGCCTGACGAGCCGCACGCACGGCAGCCCATCGTCGCTGCGTAATCCAGACTGATCAGATCGTGCGTGAACCGGGCGCCGAGGCTCTGGACCTGGCCGGCGTCTTCGGCGTCCCGCGCGGGCAGAGTCACGCCGCCGGGCACGATCACGCCGGGCAGATCCTTCGTGCCGGCCAGGGCCATCATGGTGGCCGGCAGCCCCTTGTCGCACGTCGCAATCCCAATCACGCCGGATGCGGTTGGCAGCGACCGGATCAGCCGCCGCATGACGATTGCCGCATCGTTCCGGTAGGCCAGGCTGTCGAACATGCCGGTCGTGCCCTGCGTCCGCCCGTCGCACGGGTCGCTGCAATAGACCGCGAACGGGAGGGCTCCCCCGGCGCGCAGCGCTTCGGCGACGCCACGCACGAGCAGGCCGATTTCCCAGTGGCCGGTGTGATAGCCGAGCGCGATCGGCTCGCCCCCCTCCGAGCGCAGGCCGCCCATGGTGCTGACGATCACATACTGCGGTCCGCCGAGCGCGTCCGGGCGCCAGCCCATCCCGGCGTTCTGGGTCAGGCCGAAGATGTTGCCGCTCGGTTCGGCGCGCAGCATCTCCGCCGTGAGCGGCAGACGCCCGTCCGGGCCCTCGCCTTCGATGCGCGATGAACCGATCGAAGCGGCGGAACCCAGTACCTGCTCGAGCGGCGGTGGAGTTTTCTGGGCCATGACGGTGCGACAATCATTTCATGAAACTGTGTCGTTTCACGGCTGCAGCGAGCGCCGACGTCCGCGTCGGGCTGATCGCGAACGGTCAGACACTCGTCGATCTGACGGATGCCGGCGTGCATCGCATGAAAGGCCTCCTCGAACGAGCCGACCTCGCAGACGAGCTCACGCGTCTCAGCGCCGCCGGACTGACCACGCACGCGCTCGACAGCGTCCGGCTGCTGACGCCTGTTGAATCCCAGGAGGTGTGGGCCGCCGGTGTGACCTATCGCAGAAGCCGCGAAGCCCGAATGGTGGAATCCGAGTTCAGCGCGAGCGCCTACGACCGAGTCTACGATGCCGAGCGGCCGGAGATCTTCTTCAAGTCGCTTCCCGAAAAGGTCGTCTCGCCCGGCGAGGCAGTCGGGATCCGGCGCGACGCACGCTGGAACGTCCCGGAGCCGGAACTTGCGCTCGCGATCAATTCTGACGGCGCGGTGGTGGGGTTCACGATCGGGAACGACATGAGTTCGCGCGACATCGAAGGCGAGAACCTGCTCTATCTGCCGCAGGCGAAGATGTATGCGAGCTCGTGCGCGGTCGGTCCGTGGATTGTCGTGGGCCCGACCGAGGACGAGGCCCGTCAATGGACGATTCAGCTCGAGATCCGGCGCGGCGCCGAGACGGTGTTCGCCGGCGACACTCGCGTCGGCCAGATCAAGCGGCCGTTCGCTGAGCTCGTCCACTACCTGTTCCGTTCCCAGACGTTCCCGAACGGCGCCGTCCTGCTGACCGGCGCTGGCATCGTCCCACCCGATTCGTTCACGCTCGAAGCGCACGACGCCGTGCGAATCAGCATCTCCGGTGTCGGCACACTCGAGAACGCGGTCGCGATCGTGTGAGTCGATCATCTTCCGCCCGGCGACGAGGCGGTCGTGGTGTCCGGCACGTGCTCCACGAGTTGCTGGTGCGGGAACACGAGCACGATGATCATCGCCACGAGGCCTGCGGCCGACAGCGACAGCAGCCCTCCGCTGTAGCTGCCGGTCAGATCCTTGATGCGGCCCACCGCAAACGGGCCGGTGAAACCGGCCAGGTTGCCAATCGAGTTGATGAGGGCAATGCCGCCGGCTGCCGCGGCGCCGGAGAGGAACGCAGCCGGAAATGTCCAGAACACCGGCAGGCTGCCGAAGATGCCGAAGCCGGCGACCGACAGCGACGCCATCTTCATCGTCGGGTCATCGAACAGCGTTGACACGGCGATGCCGGCGGCCGCCACAAAGAGCGGAAATGCGAGATGGAACCGGCGTTCCATCTTGCGGTCGGAGCGACGTGACCACGCGACAATGCTCACCAGCCCCACCACATACGGCAGCGCCGCCACGACGCCGGCCTGGGCGTTCGACAGCCCGAACGACTTCACAATCTGCGGGAGGAAGAAGCTCAGCCCGTAGTTGAGTGCGACAGCGCCGAAATAGACGACGCTCAACGCCAGCACCTTCGGATTCCGGAGCGCCTCCATCGTGCTGTAGCGGCGAACCATCTCGCGCTGTCGCCGCTCGTGATCGAGGCGGGCGACCAGCCATGCGCGCTCTTCTTCGGTGAGCCACGTGGCGTCGGCCGGTCGATCGGTCATGTACAGGAATACGATCACGGACAGGATCAGCGCCGGCGCCGCTTCAAGGACGAAGAGCCATTGCCATCCTTTCAGGCCCCCGAAGCCGTCCAGCCCCAGCAACAGTCCGGAGACGGGGGCGCCGATAACGGTTGACAGTGGAATTGCCGCCATGAAGTAGCCGACGATGCGGGCCCGGAACACGGAGGGGAACCATAGCGTCAGGTAGAAGATGACGCCAGGAAAGAAACCTGCCTCGGCAATCCCGAGCAGCACGCGCACCACATAGAAGCTCGTGGCCCCGTTGATGAACGCCATGCCGCCCGAGAGCAGGCCCCACGTGAACATGATGCGCGCGATCCATTTGCGCGCGCCGACCCGTTCCAGGAACAGGTTCGACGGCACCTCGAAGAGGAAATACGCGAGAAAAAAGATGCCGGCGCCGAAGCCGAAGGCCGAATCGGACAGCCCCAGGTCCTTGTTCATGGTCAGCGCGGCGAAGCTGACGTTCACACGATCCAGGTAGGCGACGAAGAAACAGACAATCAAAAAGGGCACCAGCCGTGCCGTCACTTTCGCGATCGTGCGTTGCTCCAGCGGTGTCATGCGCCTCCTTGCGTCTGCTGTCGCCGGGTTCACGATCGCCGTTCGTGACCGCGCTCGGCCACGAACTGGCGAATGATGCCATCGATGTCGCGATCGGCTCTGAAGCCGAGGTGCAGGGCACGGCTGACATCGAACGTGCCCGGCCAACTGCAGACGATCTGCATGACGCGATCGTCGAACGACGTACGAACGCGCGCCCGGACCGCCGGCCCCGCGATCCGCTCCAGGCTGTCCAGCATCTGCCCCGGCGTCACCGACAGGCCGGGAAAGTTCACGGTCCGGCGAGGCTCCAGGTCGGACGTCGGGACACGCGCAGCATGCACGAGGTTGGCGATCACCGTGCCGGGTGATGCGATCCACAGCGGCGTGTCGAGCGGAACCGGACAGACCGTGTCGATCCCGGCAAGCGGCTCACGAACCAGGCCGCTCACGAACGACGATGCGGCGGCGTTGGGCGCACCGGGACGGACCGCCACTGTCGGCAGGCGGCAAACAATGCCGTCCACGAATCGCTTTCTCGAGTACTCGTGGACGAGGAGTTCGGCAATCGCCTTCTCGGAGCCGTACGACGACTGCGGGACCACGGCGGCATCTTCCGGCACCACCGCAGGTAGCGGGCCGCCGAAAACCGCGAGCGTGCTCGAGAACACGAATCGGGGCGGCTTCCCGAGGCGGCGGCACGCGTCGAGCAGTGCCCGCGTCGCGTCGACGTTGACCCGCATCCCAAGGTCGAAATCCGCTTCCGCCTGACCGCTCACGACCGCCGCGAGGTGGTACACGAGGTCGACACCGTCCTCGACCACCGAGTGCGTGAAGCGCCCGTCGGTGATGGTTCCGGTCCGCCACTGGACGCGCGGATCGTTGATGCCGCCGACCGCGGTATCGACGGCGACGAGCGTCGCGACGTCCGGCATGTCGGGCGCGCCGGCGAGGAGTGCCGCGGCGAGACGCCTGCCGAGAAATCCCCCCGCGCAGGTGACGAGTATCTTCATGCAGGTTCCGTGTTAGCGTGGCGCCGTGGACGCGGGATCCAAGGTGGCGATTGTAACGGGAGCAGGGACTGGTATTGGCAGGGCCGTGGCGATCGGTCTGCTCGAAGCGGACTACGCCGTGGTGCTGGCGGGCCGCCGCCAGGCGCTGCTGGAGCGGGCGGTCCTCGAGGCCGGAGCGCATGGCGGACACGCGCTCGTCGTCCCAACCGACGTCGGCGACCCGGACGCGGTTCGAGCCCTCTTCGCCGCGACGCGCGAGAGGTTCGGTCGGCTGGACGTGCTGTTCAACAACGCGGGCATTACCACACGCGGCGCGCCCCTCGAGGAGTTGACCGTCGAACAGTGGAAGTCGGTGGTGGACGTTAATCTGACGGGGGCGTTTCTCTGCACGCAGCAGGCCTTCCTGCTGATGAAATCGCAGCAGCCGCAGGGCGGCCGGATCATCAACAACGGATCGATCTCGGCCCACGTCCCGCGGCCGCACTCGGCGCCGTACACGGCCACCAAGCACGCCATCACCGGCCTGACCAGATCCACATCGCTCGACGGCCGGCGATTCAACATCGCGTGCGGCCAGATCGACATCGGCAACGCCGCGACCGAGATGACCGCGGCATTCGCGAGCGGGGTGCTCCAGGCCAGCGGCCAGATGGCGGCGGAACCGCGCCTCGATGTGGCGCACGTCGTGCGGGCCGTCCTTTACATGGCCAGCCTGCCGCTCGACGCGAACGTGCAGTTCATGACGGTGATGGCGACAGCCATGCCGTTCATCGGCCGCGGCTAGCGGCTGCGCTGAGCGCCGCCGGCTTGGTGTCAGCGACCGAGCGTGCATCGCATGATCACATAATGTGCAGAGCATGACGGCCACACGGTCCAGGAAGCGCGTCGCGTCAGTGCGTGAGTACATCGCGTCGCAGCCGAAAGAGTCTCGAGCCAGCCTCGAAGCGGTGCGCCGGGCGATTCTCAAGGCGCTCCCGAATGCGCAAGAAGGGCTGGCCTACCAGATGCCGGCCTACACGCTGAACGGCGTCGGCGTGTTGTATTTCGCCGGCTGGAAGTCACACTATTCGCTCTATCCCGCAAGCGATGCGTTGGTCGAGGCGTTCGCCAAGGAACTGGCACCATACGAACGCAGCAAGGGGACGCTCAAGTTCCCACTGTCCGAGCCTGTGCCCGTCCGCCTGATTGAGCGGATCGCGAAGTTCCGGGCCCGGCAACTCACGATGCGGGACGCGGCTACGGGCAGGCGCAAAGGCGGACAGGAAGGACAGGTCGATCGGATCCGCCGCATTTGCGCCGCGCTTCCCAGCGCGTTCGAGAAGATGTCGCACGGCACGCCCTGCTTCTTCGTCGAGCCGGGCAAGGGCTGCTTCGCGATGTTTTCCGAGCACCACCGCGACGATGGCCGGCTGTCGCTCTGGGTGCCGGTGGCGGACGGCCTGCAGCCGCTGATGATCGAAGAATCGCCTGACATCTATTTTTACCCGCGGTATGTCGGCGCCGGCGGGTGGGTCGGCATCCTGCTCGATCAGATCGCGGATGACGCGCTCGAGAGCCACCTGCGCGAGGCACGGCGGATCATTGCGTCCAAGCGGAAGCCCGCGCGCAAGCCGCGCGGCATGTAGGGTCCGCACGGCGGACCGAGCCGACGAGCTGTCAAGCTGCTAAGCGCCAAAGCTGCAGAGAGCGATGGTTGCGTGCCCGGCAATGACCAGTCAGGATCGATCCGAGCGACGACCCAGGTAAGCCAAGGGCCGTACATATCAGCGCGATTTGGAACCCATTGATCAGATGGCTACGACAAGAATCGAGAGCTGCATGTGTGGTCGGTTCCGAGCTTACTTCTCGAGACCGCGAATGAAGCGCACGGCCGAACGAAGGATGTCCTGCGCGAGGTCGGGCGGATCGGTCGGGCGTTCGGAAACGAGAAAGAGCCGGTGGTCGCGCGTCGCCACCGCCGATATCCGATATCCCAATCGCGTCGTCGCGTGAACGTCGAGCGCGTCTCCGGCCAGCACTGTGGTGGGAGTGTCGGGCAACGCCCCGCGCTCGGCGCGCTCGGCGAACAGCGACAGAGTCTGCCCGTCGCCGCGGATGACGACGTGCGCGTAGTTGCGGCCTTTGTATGGGCACATGTGCGCGTCGATCACGTGGTAAACGCCGTGTGACCGACCGACGACGTCGACAATGTGCTCGAACGGTGGCGCGAGATTTTGCGCCGCGCGATTCGGGTCGTACACAATGTCACTCGGGTAGGTGAGCGCGCAGGCGACGTGATCTTCGGCCGAGTCGTTATAGGCGGCCGCGTCGACCGGCCGGCCCGCCCAGTACGCGACGGCAGCAGCCGCGATGAGCGTCGCGGCAACGGCTCCGAGACGGGCGACGCGTTGCGACGCGCGCCGCTCGCGATCGATGGCGTGCGTGATGCGCAGCCTCGTCTTATCGGCGTTCAAAGGGACGTCGAGCGTTTCTGACAGCAGCGCGCGCAACCGCTGCCGGCGCTTCAGTTCCGCCGCGCAGTCGCGGCACTCGGCCACGTGGCGGAGGAAGCCATGGTTGGTCTCGACCGAGAGTTCCTCGGAGAGATACGAGTCCATCAACTCGCGTACCTGCTGGCAGTCCAGGTTCACGACCGCGCCCTCCGCTGTGCAGACAGGTCCATTCCGCTTCGCGCTCCGGTTGACGATTGGGGTACAAGCCGCGCCAGCTCCAGGCGCAGGAGTCCACGACCGCGGTTGAGACGGGACATCACGGTGCCGACTGGGACGTTCAGCGCTTCCGCCGCTTCACGATACGTGAGCCCCTCGACATCCACCATCAGGATCAGCGTCCGGAAGTGCTCCGGCAAGCGGTCGAACGCCGCCTTCACGGCCCTGGCGGTCAGAGCGTCCGGCGTTGGCGCGTCGATGAGCAACGCCGCCTCGCCGGCGGCATCGAGATCGACGAGAAACGGTTGCCGTGCGCGCTTGCGGTTCTGAGCGGAATGCGTGAAGAGCAGGATCTTGTAGAGCCAGGCGCGGCAGTTGGTGCCGGCTGCGAAGCGATGGAACGATCGCCACGCCTGCAGATACGTTTCCTGCAGCAGGTCCTCGCCGGCGTCGGCGCTTCCGCAAAGCCGCGTGGCGAAGCGGAGCAGTTCGGGCACATGCACCAGCGCCGCCCGATCGAATTCTTCGCGCCGCTGATGGGATTTGCCGAACATCGCGCGTGGCGATTGTAGATGTTCCGACCCGTCACTTTTATTCCCGGAATAGATCGACGGTCGGCGGATATACAGCATCTGTCGGCTTCGGCACAGCCGGGACCAGCCCGCCCGTTCGTCGAAGCCCGGAAAGGTCTGCCATGTCCCGACTTTCCTATGCCGTGTCGATCGCTTTGCTGGCGTCAGGCTCTGTCGCAGCCATGATGGTCGAGCAGGCCAAACCAGCCCCCACCTACGAGTCCGCGCTCTCGCGGTCGTGGGAGGACGTGCACAACCGGGTCCTGGCCATGGCCAAGGACACGGTGTTTCCCGACAACAAGCTCGCCTGGAAGCCGCATCCCGACTCGCGCAGCGTGATGGAAGAACTGCGGCACGTGACCATCGGCCTGGAAATGACGACGGCGGAAGCCAAGGGCGAGAAGTTCGATTTCGATGCGCGCGAGAAGGCCGACGCCAGCAAGCCGAAGACCCGGGCGTCGGTCGTCGCAGAAATGGAAGCGGCGATTGCCGCCTCGTATCCGCTCGTCAAGTCGAAGCCGCGGCCGCAGCTGCTCGGCTGGCTCGAACACCAGGGCGAACACTACGGCAAACTGGTGACCGCGTACCGCGTCAACGGCGTGGTCCCGCCGGTCAGCCGGCCGAAGAAATAATCGGGGAGGAATCGCTATTCCTGCCGCAGCGTGTTCATCGGATCGACCTGGGCGGCTCGACTCGCAGGGATCCACGCGGCGCACAGGCAAGCGACGACAATCACGAGCAGGCTGGCGAGGTATGCGACCGGATCGGTGACGTGCACGATCGTGGCAATCATCGCGCCGAGTTCGGTTGCGAGCACGAGCCTCGCCAGTGAGGCGGCGAGTCCCGCACCGGCCAGTAGCCCGAACAGGACTGGCCGGGTGGTTTGCGCCAACATCAACTGCGTCACCTTCCGAGACGAAGCGCCCAGCGCGATCCGCACGCCGATCTCCTTGGTGCGCTGCTCGACCAGATACGACAACACGCTGAACAGCCCCGACACGGTCAGCAACAGCGCGAGGCCGCCGAGAATCACCGACACCGAAAAGCCCGTCGTCAGGAAGAAGCTCTCGAGCCTCGCCACGGTCCGCAGCGTGATGATCTTGCCCATGTTTGGGTCGATTCTGGTGAGTCGCTCGAGGAGCGTCTGCCGCGCCAGGTCGGCATCGCCTTGAATGCGAGCCACCAGGAAGGTCTTGGGTGCGTCCCGGCTGGTCGGCAGGAATACGCCGGCCTCCTTCACGTCCGTCATACGAAAACCGGCCACGTCTTTTGAGACGCCGACCACCGTGACCGTGCGCGGCGTTAACGGCGCGCCGCCGGCGCCTGCCCCGGGGTTGATGGTGAGGATGGCGCCGCCCTGGCGGGCGTTGAGATCCGGCTCGATCCTGAATGTCTTGCCGACGCTATCGCCATTCGGCCACAACGCCCGTGCGATCGACTCCGAGACGACTGCCACCGGATGCTCGTCGCGTTCCGCGGTCGTGAACGCGCGCCCTCGCACGATGGGAATGCCCAGCACGTCGAAGTACTCCGCCGAGACGTACTTATACGAGAGCGCGACCTTCCCCGCGCCGACGTCACCAAATGCGCGGGGCGGCCGCGCCAGCAAGAATGGTCTGACGCCTGCAACAGCCATTACGATTGGGTCGCTGCCGAGCGCTCGAAGCATGGCGTCACGCGTGTTGTCGTTGATGGCGTCGATCGAGAGCGTGTCGGCGGTGCGAAAGCCGGAATTGAATCGAGATGACGCGATCGCGCTCCGCAGAAAGATCGCGGAGCAGATCAACAGCAGCGCCGATGCAAAGACCTGTACGCCGATCAGGATGTTGCGCGCGTGACCAGGTCGGGCGCCGTTGACCAGCTCGCCGCGCAGCGTCCGGACCGGCTCGACACGGGTCGCCTGCAGGGCCGGCATCAACGCGAAGAATGCCGTGGCGACGATGGCTGAAACGACCAGGAACAGGGCGACGCGCCAATCTGCGTCGGGCACACTGAGGGTGACATCGCCCAGGTCGACGGGCATCGTGCGCATCGCCCAGTAAACCGCGCCCTCGAGCGCGAGGCGCGACACGACATAGCCGCCAGCGGCAGCTGCCAATGCCAGCATCACACTTTCCGTGAGCAACTGTCGGACAATGCGGCGCCTCGACGCGCCAATCGACAGACGAATGCCGATCTCTCGCTGACGCGCCACACCACGGGCGAGCAACAGGACCGCGACGTTTGCGCAACCGATCAACAGGATCAGTCCGAACGCGATGAACAGCGGCGTGAACAACGCGACGGCTTCGAGAGGCTGGGGCACGGTGCCGCGCCGCGGCACGAGCTCGATGCTCATCGTCCGGTCGGTGGTCCTCGACTGGTTCGAGTCCCAGACGGCGAGCTGGGCGCGGGCACTCTCTCTCGATAGGCCGGGTTTCAGGCGTCCGATAATCTCGATGCCGGCCTTGTCTTCGGCGCCGCGGACCGCGGGCACGAAATCGCCGACGCGCGCCAGCGGCGCCCACAAATCGGGCGCGCTGACCTCGAGACCTCGGAACCCCTCGGGCATGACGCCGACGATCGCAAAAGGCGCCCCGGCGACGAGCACGGTGCGCCCAATCACGTTGGGATCGCGGTTGAAATAGCGCTGCCATCCCTTGTCGCTCAGCACGAGGACCGGGTTGCCGCCCGCGCGATCATCGTCGGTAGCGCTGAGCGCGCGTCCGATGATCGGGTTCACCCTCACAAGACGGAAGAAGCTGGCGGACACGAGATTGACCGCCATCATCCGCCCGTCGATCCGGAGATCGATCTCGTTCACCGCCGCGTAGGCCTCGGTGAAGACGTTCGTGTCCGATCGCAAGGCTTCGAAACGCTGGCGAGTGAATTGTGGCAGGTCGCTGTTGGCCTGCTGCGGGCGTTCAACGGCGTAGATCTCGGTGATGTCTGGAACGGCGTCGGTCCTGAACAGCAGCACGTTCAAAACCGTGAAGAGGACGGCCACCAGGCCGAGTCCAATCGCGACCGTGATGACGATGGTGATCGTTGCGAGTGGCGCGCGCCTGAACGTGCGAAGGGCGTACTGAAGATCGCCGATGGTGTTGTCGATGAGCGCGGTGCCGCGCTCGTCGCGACATTCGTCGGCGGTGACCGTCACCGATCCGAAGCGCGCTCGCGCCTGCGTGCGCGCTTCCGCGGCGCTCACACCTTCCTCGATCAGCTTTCGCGTCTCGCGCTCGATGTGGAACTGCAGTTCGTCGTCGAGGTCGCGCTCGGCACGATTGGGTAGGAGGAGCGCGCGAACGCGGAATGTCAAGTCGCGGAGATTCATGCGATTATGCCAGTTTCATGACGCGGCTGATCGCGTTCTGCATCCGCTCCCACTCACGCGTTTCGAACGTGAGCTGCTTCCGTCCCGACGCCGTCAGCCGGTAGTACTTGGCCCGCCGTCCGAGCTCAGACACCTTCCACTCGGCTTCGATCCAGCCCTGATGCTCGAGCCGGTGCAGGGCCGGGTATAGGGAACCCTGGTTGATCTGGAGCACGTCCTCGGAAAGTTGTTGGATTCGCTCGGAGATGGCCCAACCATGGAGCGCGTCCTTTTGCAGCGTGCGAAGGATCAGCAAATCCAGCGTTCCCGGGAGCAGATCAGGCGGGGCGGCGGTCATTGGTGTCGATAGACGACACCAACGGCAAAAAGGTTCGGAGAAGGGCTAGGTTTGAGCCCGCGTTCGCGGCTTTGCCGCTTCGGCGGGCAACCTCCGTCCGGCAGGAGAGCGGAGGTTGGTGGACCAGATCGGAATCGAACTACTCTCCGAAGAGCACGTCGCCTGCGGCTGATTGCTCGATAAGTCGCGCAGTGGCGCGTGATCCGACTGGCTCACGACTCTTAAGCGACCAGCCGCCAGAGCTGCAGATAATGGTGGTTGCTTGCCCCCGCAACCAAAACTCCTCGGCAAATGGACATCCGCCACGCGTACATCCGCCCGCGGTCGCCGCATCTCAATGGCAAGGTCGAGGCTGTAACTGCCACAGCTCGCGATATCCCTTAAGCACTGGACGGTCCATTTGGCGGTGACGGCGCTCACCGACGTCGGCTTCGGCCAAGTCGATGTGTATTCTCAAATCCAATTTCTCGGCGACTGCCGTAGATAAGCAGTCCCCGGCACAACCTGTGCCCTTTCGCTGAGCGAAGGATTGGCACAGTGGCGGCCCATGCATTGCTAATTCGATACGACTGTTTTCACGAGACGCGCGTGTTCACGAAGTCGTCGTCCACGTGGACGGGACGAAAGATCTCGCTCGACAATCCGTTATACTGGCGCCGCGCATCCAACCGGAGGCTTGCCATGTTCAGTCCCTGGAAGTTCTGGCGGCGTGGATTCGCCGCGCTTCTGATCGCCCTCGCCGCGTACGCCCGAGCGTCGGCGCAAACCCCCACGTTCTCGATTGAAGGAGTCGTCAGCGACGAGCAACAAGCGGTGCTGCCCGGCGTCTCGGTCACGGTCCTCAACACGTCGACGGGCCTGACCCGCATGGTCATCACCGACGCGGGCGGCCGTTATGTAGTCCCGTCGATGCCGACGGAGGGACGGTACCGCATTCAGGCCGAACTGACGGGATTTGCCAACGCGGTACGCGAGGGCCTCGTCTTCAATGCCGGTCAGCACGCGCTGATCAACTTCACGCTGCGCCTCTCGACGGTGCAGGAAACCATCACCGTCGCCGGCGAGTCGCCGATCGTGCAGACGACGTCATCGGAAGTGTCGAGCACCATCGATCGCCAGCAATTCGAAACGCTGCCGGTGAAGGAGCGCAACTACTTCCGGCTGTTGACGCTCGACTCGAACGTCGTTGCCACCGGCACGGGTTCCAACGCCGTCAATGTCGGCGGCCAGGAAGTATGGAACTTCGGCACTTACGTCGATGGCACCAACAATTTCTCGAAGTGGTTGACACTGCAGCGCGCGCCGCAGCTCGGGTCGAGCGGCTTCGCGATCGAAACGGTCAAGGAAGTGCAGCTCATCACGAACCAGTTCTCCGCCGAGTTCGGCGGCCATTCCGCGGGTGTGGCGAGCATGATCACCAAGTCCGGCACCAATGAGGTGAAGGGCTCGGCGTTCGTGATGATTCGTCCGGGCGACTGGGACGCGGCACCGCCGCTGGCGCCGATCATCAACGGCGAAAAAGTGAAGGCTCCGTACAACCAGCAGCAGTTCGGCGGCACTGTCGGCGGCCCGATCGCGCACGACAAGGCCTTCTTCTTCGGCAGCTACGAACGGCGGCGCGAGCGCAGCCAGGTCGTCGTCACCGCGGCCGAGGCAAACGGCCAGGTGGTGCCAACGCCTGCTGACGAGCACCAGGGGCACGCGAAGCTCGATCTGCGCTTTTCAGATCGCAATTCGCTTGGCGTCCGCTACAACATGGTCCGCTGGAAGAAGGACAACGAAAGCGGCGGACTCAGCCTGCCTGGCACCGGCTTCATCTGGGACAACAACGTCGACACGGTGCACGGCACCTACACGACAGTCTTCTCTCCTAAGACGTTGAACGAAGTTCGCGCGCAGTACTCGCGCTACACCGACAGCCGTGCCGCCAAGTGCGAGTGCGTCTCGATCGTGCGCCAGGGCTACTCGACCTCTGGCGGCAACGACCAGGGCACCTGGGGCGTGCTGCCGGAGACCACCTACGATCTGTCGGACACGATCTCGCTCTGGTCCGGGAACCACACCATGAAGACCGGAGCGTCGTTAACCTACGACGTCACCAAGCAGCTCTTCGCGCCGCTGCAGAACGGCCGCTACAGCTTCGCGGGTTCGCCGACGGCGGCCCCCAACCCGTTCCAATTCGCACAGGCATTTGCGCTGACGCCCGAAGCGCGGCTGATGTATCCGAAGTCGTACGTACTGGGCGGTTTCTTCCAGGACAACTGGCGCCTTCACAACACCCTGACGATCAATCTCGGGCTGCGCTACGACGTCGAGTTCATCAAGGACATTCCCGATTGGCCGGCCGGCACGGACGCGAACAACCTCGACCCACGGCTCGGGTTTGCCTGGGATCCGAAAGGCGATCAGAAGTGGGTCGTGCGCGGCGGCTTTGGCGGTTTTACGCAGCAGCACGCGATCTTCACGATCGTGAAAGGCGGCGTCGGCGGCCGTAACGGACTGGTGACGCTGTCGCTCAACGCCGGCGATCCGCTCTTCCCGAGATTCCCGAACACGCTGCCGGGCTTCCCGCCGGGAGCGGTGCTGCCCGCTCGCAGCATTCAGGAGATCTCGCCCGACCTCGAGAACGAACACGCGTGGACGTCGAGTCTTGGTGTCCAGCATCAGCTTGGCGCGCGCACGAGCGTGGCGATTGATTTCAACATCAACCGCGGCACCAAGCAGGGCTTCCTCGACATCAACGCGCCGACGCCGATCCCGAAGGATCAGCTCAACGCGGCGCTCGGCGCCAATCCCAATGCGATCGTCCGCACGCAGGCCCAGGCTGATCTCACACGGCCGAACGTGCCCGCCCCGAACGGCTTCCGTCACATGGACGTGCTGACCAACGCGGGACGCTCATGGTACCAAGGCATCCGTTTCTCCGCGGTGCACCGCACGACGCCGTTGGTCGTGACGGCGTCGTACACGTTCTCGAGTGCCGAGGACATGCTGAATCACTGGTTCTCGCCCGAGAACAGCACCGATCCGGAGTCTGATCGCGGTCCCACCGGCGCGAGCACGCCGCACAATCTCGTGACCAGCCTGATGTGGAACCTGCCCGGCAGCGGCGCGTTGCTGGGCGGCTGGCGCTTGAGCACGGTGACGCACAGCCAGAGCGGCTCGCCGTATACGATTCGCTACGCCGGCGACCCGGTCGGCTATGGTTCGGGCGTTGGCGCGGCCTGCAACTCACGCGGCTGCCAGGCGAGCACGCCGGACGGACGCAACACCGCACGCGGCATGTTCATCAACTATGCCGACCTCACGATGTCGAAACAGTTCGCGATGGCGAACAAGGATCACATCGAGGTCCGTGCCGACATGTTCAACATGTTCAACAACCAGAACCTGCTCGCGGGCGGCTATATCAACCTGGTGGGCAACCCGCGGTTCGGGCAGCATTCGGGCGGATCGAACGTGCTGCCCGGCCGTCAGTTCCAATTCGCAGTGACCTATCGCTTCTAGCGATCCTGAACACGGGGGAAACTGTGAAAGTCGTCGTTGCCCTGGTGCTGAGCGCGGTGGTGACAGCCACCGCGCTCGTGTCGACGCAGTCGCAAGCGGTGCGGGTACGCGTTCAGACCGAGCTCGGTGACATCGTCATCGAAGTCGATCCGATCAAGGCTCCGCTCACCACCGCCAACTTTCTGAAGTACGTCGACGGCGGCCATTATGACGGCGGCATTTTCCATCGCACCGTCAAACTGGACAACCAGCCGGAAAGCACGGTCAAGATCGAAGTGATCCAGGCCGGCGTCAACCCTGATCGAGCGAAGGAGGGGTTTGCGGCGATCCCGCTCGAGCGGACCAGCGTCACCGGCATCCTCCACAAGGACGGCGTGGTGTCGATGGCGCGCGGCGCGCCCGACAGCGCCACCTCTGGCTGGTTCGTCTGCATCAACGATCAGCCGTCGCTCGATTTTGGCGGCAATCGCAATCCTGACGGACAAGGCTTCGCCGCGTTCGGGCGGGTCGTCACGGGAATGGAGGTCGTGCGGAAGATTCAAGCCGCGCCGTCGTCGACGAATCGGACGACGAACACTGAGGCCCAACGGCTGACACCGGCGATCAAGATTCTCAAAGTTGCCCGCGTGCTCTAGACTGGTGGCCCGCGGGCCTTCAGGCCCAGCTGGAACCAGTTGCCGAAATCGTCCAGTGCGGCGAGTCATCTGGGACACCGCACTCGGGACGCATTTGGGTAAGTTAAGCCACACGCGTTGAAGCGTTGTCGGTTGCTGAGAGGCGCGACGGCCCGTGTGCCACGCTGGTTGCCACAATCCCGGTCGATTCCGGTCGACGTCAGTCGACTCACGTAGACATCGAAACACCGCGAAGTCGATGACTCCTGGTATGTTGTCGCCAGAACAACGCCATCAACCATTTAGAAAACCACCTTCGTCGGGTTCAAATCCCGCCCCCGCAACCAAAATTCCTCGGCAATTTGCTCGTCGTTGGTGACGACGGTCGTCATGCCTGCCTCACGCACTCCCGCGTGCCGGCGATTCAACCGGAAGATCACATCGAAGGTGTCGGCGGCCGGCGCGGCATCCGATGTCGCGAATAAGACGGCGGCACCATACCGACCGAGAAAGTCGTCAGGGCCGTTGATGCCGTCTTCGGGTTGCAGGTCGAGCACGCGCAGCTGCGCGCCGCGCTTTGCGAACTCGATGCCCAGTGCCCGTCGCCTCTACGCTGGCGTTGGTCGCGGCGTTCGCATCGAAGATCAACGCAACCTGGCGGCGGGACACGACGCGATCGAGATCAGCTAACGGACCAACTTTATCGGCATGGCCGCCGTTCGACGTTTCGCGGACATCGCGCGCAACAAGTGAAAGCCTGGACTGCCGGATTTCCGTCGCCGACAAGAGTCCATAAAGAACATGCGCTGCGACCGCCGCGCGTGTTCGTTTCTTGCGACACACTGCCCACGCTTGGCGACGCACGCTCTCGAGGGCAGGCGCAGTTCCCTCATGATTTGCAAGAGACGAACAGGTCGCCAGAGGCACGTCGCTTGCATCGGGTACGCCATGGATGTCAACGCAACGAGTGGTCCGATGGGACGTCTGATCGGCGCGGGGCTGCTGTTGCTGTTCACTTCGATCTGCGTTTGCGCGTGCATTCAGGCGCAGCGCGCGACCGACACCGGCGACCCGGGGTTCCCATTCGGCCCCTCCGCGATTGGCGTACAGACGCTCGCGTACGTTCAGGACATCAAACCGATCTTCGATCGCGACTGCGCGTCGTGCCACGGGGCACGCGACGCCAGGGGCGGCTACTCGGTACGAACCTACGCCGATGTCGTGGCGGGCCAGACTCCCGGCGATGCGCGCAGCCCCGTGGTTGTCGACTGCTCGCCGGGCGGCAGCATGTATCGCTACTTCTCCGGCGACGCAACGACCGCATCGACGATGGTGTTCCGCTGGATGGTTTACTACAACGCGCTGGAGAGCCGCTAGGAACAGTGCCCACGCGTTCCACTCTGTCGCTGACGCTTGTCGCCGCCACTGCCTTCTCGCTCGTTGCCGCACGCAACTGGGCGCAGAACAACGAGCTGAACGTCCAGTTTCACGGCTTCCAGGACGTGCGCGGCGTCACGGTTCTCAGTCCGACGGTCGATTTGTCACAGGACTACACCGAGCGCACGAGCCTGCGCATCAATTACGGCCTCGACACGATTGCGGCCGCTTCGGATTCCTGCGTGCGCTGTCACCGAGACGGCGCGAACAGCCACCGGCAGGTGGTCGGTTTCTCGGCTACGCGGAAGTACAACGACCTGAAGCTCACCGTCGGCGGCGCCTACAGCCAGGAGAACTTCTATCGTTCGACGACCGGCCTCGCTTCGGTGTCGCGCGATCTGGCGAACGCCAACACGACCGTGGCCGGCGGATTCTCCTTCTCGCTGAACCAGCCAGTGCTGCATCCGATGCCCGAGAGCGAGAACCAGTACCAGAGCAATGGATTCGTGTCGGTGACGCAGACGCTGACGAAATCCACGATTGCCCAGGCCGGCTATGAAATCGAGCACGTCAGTGGATATCAGAACAATCCGTACCTCCGCGCCGACGTCAACGGCGTGCTGGTGCTTGGCCAGGTCCCCGATCTTCGGACGCGGCAGACGCTGTCGGCGCGGCTGCGCCAGGCGCTCCCCGCGAGCACCTACCTGGAAGCCGACTACCGGCGGTACACCGACGACTGGGAGGTGAAGTCGAACACCGTCAGCCTCGGGCTGTCGCATTACTTCCGCCCGGAATTTCTGCTGGCGTTGGCGTACCGCCGATACGATCAGACCGGCGCGTACTTCTGGGCCCCGGCGTACACGGGAATCCCACAGTACTACACGGCGGACTTCCGCCTCGAGCCGTTCGCGTCGAACAACTACACGGGACGAATCGAGCTCGCGCCCAAGACATCGTGGTGGCTGCTGCCGGAGGGCACGGCCCTCATGGTGCAGTACGAGCGCTACGAGGCCGACAACGGATTCCATGCGGCGATCGTGTCGACCGGGCTCCGAATGCCGCTGAAGGTGATCAACCGGAAATGATCTCGATGGACGCGCAATGCCGCACGCTGTCCACCGTGCTGGTCGCGCTCGGCCTGACGGCGGCGTGCGCGAACGGCGTTCCGCTCGGGCCGTCGACAGCATCCAGAGTCACCAGCAGCCCGACGCCGAGCCCGACGCCAAGCCCGACGCCGACGACTCCCACGAATTCGGGAACGACGACAACGGCAACGGTCGCGTACGTGCCGGATCTGCAGCCGATCTTCAACAGCGACTGCGTCCCCTGTCATGGCGGACGGCGGGTCGCGGCGCGCTATTCGATGACGACCTATGCCGGCGTCATGGTCGCTGTCACGCCGCGCAGCGCGTCGAGCGCGCTCGTCATCGTCACGCAGCCTGGCGGATTGATGTACCCGTTCCTCAGCGGAGATCGCGCGTCGAACGCGGCGATGATTCGAACGTGGGTAGTGAATGGCGCGCCGCAGAACCGCTGAGCGCGGCGCCCCGGAGCCTGTCAGAATGGAAGGTATGCGTGTGGGTCGAATGAGATCATGCTCGGTGGCGCTTGCGGCCTTCGTCGTCGTCGCGTCGGGATGGCTGAGCGCCGAGACGCCGAAGTCGGCGCCTGACGTGGCACTGCGAAGCGCCGACGGCACGGCGGTGCAATTGGCGGCCTACAAAGGCAAGGTCCTGCTGGTCGATTTCTGGGCGAGCTGGTGCGCTCCCTGCAAGACGTCGTTTCCCGCGCTCGACGCGATCTACCGGGAATACCAGCCGCGCGGCCTCGAGGTACTGGCGGTCAACCTCGACGAGGAGCGCCGAAGTGCGGATGCGTTTCTATCGGCTCACCCGCATCGGATGACCGTGTTGTTCGATCCAAGAGGAACGGCCCCGGTGGCGTTCGGCGTGAAGGGAATGCCGACCTCGTTCGTGATCGATAAGACCGGCACCATCCGCTTCACGCACATGGGCTACTCTGGCGACGTCGGTGTCCGTTATCGGCAGGAAATCACCCAGCTGCTTTCGGAGCGATGACATCATGTCCATCACACGCACGCGCGCGTTGGTCCTTGTTCTTGCCGGCGCCGCACTTGCGGCCGGCGGATGCGCCACGGTGCAGCCCTGGCAGCGCGGCCGCCTCGCAGACCGCTGCATGATGTTCGATCCCAACGCCAGCCAGGTCGCCTACATGACGCACTGGCAGGAGGCGCGCGAAGCCTCGTCCGGCGGATACGGCGTACAGAGCGGCGGCTGCGGCTGCAAATAGCCACGTGCGTTCCTGCCACCGTCGCGCCTGGACGCTGCCGCTCCCGCTGCTCGTCGCGATCGTCCTGATGCTACTGCGCGTCGCCGCCGCGCACGCCGGACAGACCGCCGAAAGCCATCAATACCGGTACATGATGGGCACCTCGATCCAGGTGCAGGCGTTCGGTGGCGACGAGGCGACCCGCCGGGCGGCGATCGACGAAGCGTTCGCGGCGTTCGCGGAGATCGATCGCCTGATGAGCAACTATCGCGACGACAGCGAGCTGACGCGTCTGAACAGGGACGGCGCACGCGACGCCGTCGCGGTGAGTGAGCCGATGTTCGCCGTGCTCGACGCCGCGAGGCGTGTCAGCGCGGCGTCGAGCGGCGCGTTCGATATCACGGTGGGGCCGCTCGTGCGGCTGTGGGGTTTTCACGACAAGGCCCCGCACATCCCGACGGATGTGGAGCTCGCGGCGGTGCGGCCGCTCGTCGACTATCGTGGCGTGCTGCTCGACGCCGAGCATCGCACGGCGCACTTTGCCCGTCCGGGCGTCGAGCTGGACCTGGGTGGCATCGCCAAAGGCTTCGCCGTCGAGATCGCCGGTGCCGTGTTGCGGCGAAAAGGACTGAGCGGGTTCATCGACGCGGGCGGCAATCAGTATCTGCTCGGCACCCCGCCCGGCAAGCGCACGTGGACAATCGGCATCAAGGATCCCGACGCGCGGGACCGTGTGCTGGGCGTCGTCGAGACCGGCGAGATCTCGGTGTCGACCTCGTCGGATTCCTACAATTACCTCGTCGCCAACGGCCGGCGGTACGGCCACATCCTCGATCCGCGCACGCTTCAGCCGTCGACCGAATCGCTCAGTGCAACCGTGCTCTGTCGCGATGGGACGCTCGCCGACGCGATGTCGAAGGCGGCGTTCATCCTGGGCCCCAAGGCCGGCCTGGTGCTCGTCGATTCGCTTCCCGACATGTCGGCGGTCATCGCGTTCAGAAAGAGCGACGGATCGGTCGGCGTCGCCGTGTCGCAAGGGCTCGCCCGATCGTATCGACCGACCCCGCATTGAGACGGGACGGCCACTTTTCTGTGGAATGGAAAGGGCTGAGCAGGGACCGAGAACAGGCGTTATGCTGACGCGAGATCGCCTAAGGCTTCCAATCAACTGTCGCGGTGTCAGCCTGGTTACGGCTTGATGTTCTGGTTCAATCGAAACAGGTTCGTCGGATCGTATCTGCGCTTGATTTGGACGAGATGGTCGTAATTGCCCCGATAGCTCTGATTTGCTCGGAATGAACTGAGGATAGTCTGCACTCGACGGTTTCAGCGGGCCAGGTTCCCTGTAATCGCTTATCCAATCGATTCGCCTCCTGTTTTGGCCTCTCGGCTATCGCGCGGATCCTCGTGAGTCGCTCGCAGCAGACAAGCGATCCGAGGAGACCAGTACGTCGGGAAATGAATCAGATCTCGCCTATTCGCACCGCAACGCGACGATCGGATCCACCTTCGTCGCTCGCCGCGCAGGAAGGTAGCTCGCCAGCAGCGTCACGGCGGTCAGGACGAACGCCACCGCGCCGAACGTCAGCGGATCGGTTGCGCTGACGCCGAACAGCAATTCCTTCATGACGCGTGTCGCGGCGAACGCCGCCGCTACCCGAACAGCATTGGCAACAAGTGATAGGGCGAGCAAACAAATCGTCGTCATCATATCGTTTCGTACTGCGCGGAGGCTGTTAAGGATACCGCTTACAGTCAGTGAAACTGAATTCGGTTTCAGCTTGAATCTCAATGTAGGCGGTGCAGCTGCCTCACGGTCGCCGATACATCAGCGTGATGGCCCTCGAACCATTACCGGAGCTGCGCGTAGTGATAGCCACGCGGAGGCGACCATCGGCATCGAGCGACCAGATTTCACGGCGTTCAGTCCACACGCCGGTTTCGGGACGCTGCCCAGAGTAGTTACCGCTCTCGAAGATCAGCGCGTCTCCGTCCCATCTGACAGCGTAATGGGCAGTCGGACCGTTCGGACTTCCGTCGGCGCGTAGGCCAGACACGGTACCGCCCTGCATCCCGATCCGGTGGTTCTCCGAATGGGTGCCGGTCTCGAATTGCCGCTCAATGGTGATGTCTCGGAAGAACGGCTCCATTGGTTCGCCGTGTACAGGTGTTCCAACGAGCGTTTGCCGGACCGATAGCACCAACGGGATATCTGTGTCCGATTGCTGCGGGGTGGCCAGAACCCAGCGTCCTGAGAAGTCTGGCTTATCCTGAGCGGCGACTCCGACCGTAGCAAGCATGAGCAGAGCGATCATCGACCACGTTCGCCGAAGCCGATCCGTACAACACACAGCAGCTTCACACTATCCGAGAAGTCCCAGCAGCCAAGCTACTATCGCGCGCATACCGACGATTGTTCCGACGACGAAGATGACGACGATCGCAAGTACGACCGTCCCGATGGCCCTACGCTCCCACCGGCCCAGTTCTGAAGTTGACCGCATTCGCGATCTATTGAACATTCCCGCGTCGATCCCTAGGTTGGCGAGTTCACCGATGACTCCTTCGGGTAGCTGGTGTAGCGGGCGGCGTCGAATTGTGCTTGGAAATTGCGCGACAATGCTTTTCGGCCCGCTCCGCGAGTGCCGACGCAGGAACAGGCCGATTGACGCTGTGTATTCGGGTCGTCTCGCTCCTGAAAGAAACAAGTACTTGCCTGCTTCAATGCGATCTCCCAACGACTCCAGTACTTGACCAAATCGTTCCAGGATCTGCGCCTCGACCCGGCCAGATCCGATCGCACCGCGCAGGAGTTCCTTCGCGCGCCTGGGAACTCCAACAGCGGTCGGAAACCCGGGTGAGTTTTGAATCAGTGCTGCGAATGACACTTTCCATGTTTCACCCAAAAATCGTGCGGTTCTTGATACGCCGATAACGTTGCCTGCTGGCAATCGAACGTTAACCCATCACGTGGATCTGGCGCTGCTGTGGGCCCGCGGTCAGGCGATTACGCTGCCGTTCAGCGAGGCTGCGGTTGCGGCGAACGCTGAAACCACGCTGCGGCTCGTCCCGGGTGACCGTCGTTAGGTGCCGGCTGCGGAAGCTTTCTATGGCGCAGTGGTCGCGGTTGAAGGTATGCGCGATGGCGCAATCGTTCTGTCAACGGATTACATCGCAAGCGGTTTTTTGTTACACAAATTTTTCCCCGCATGCTTTGCCGATGTTCGTGCAACGAACACTTTCTTTCGAACAGCGTCTGACACGATGAACGCTTTTCCATTCGTTCGGCCAACCCATTAGCTGGTCCGGCCAGTTTTCTGAGTATTGACGCCTGGTCGCTGCGCGCCTACCCTACGCCAACCCCTTACGCCGTGCGAGTGGATCTCACTCGCTGGCGGCCATTCTTTTGAGACAACGAACGATCGCTGGGCCGTTGTGTGCTTGCACGTTCACTACCGGCTCGGGCGTTGAAGATCGGAGCGCACGATGACTACGTCTTTAGGGCCGTTTCATCACGTTAGGTGTGGAAAGCGTTCCGTTCATGTGAACCGGCGTTCCCTCTTCACCCCGGGACACCAGAAAGCGGCGTTCAACCGCTGGCACAGGAGTGTAAGAACGATCACCGCGTTCACGGTGCTATTGATCTGCGTTCTCGTCTTGTCGCGAACTGCGCGAGCGCAGTCGGATCCCATCTTCGATGCGAAGGGTTTCCAGCAAAACCACGACTATACCCACGATTTTACCTTCGAGCGGATCGATCCGTTCATCGGCAACGTCATTCTGACGTTCACAGACTTTTCTTTTCCCGGTAATGGCGGCCTCGATCTGACCTGGCAGCGCGTTCACAACAGCAAGTTGCAAGGCGGCTGGAGCTTCGGCCTTCCCGGAGTGCCGATGTCGATTGGCCAGGCGGACCTCAGGACAGTGCTACCAGGCCAGGAGCCACCGCTTCCGATCTATTTCATGGCCGACGGAGGCGAGCACAAAACGTTCTACGTGGTGCCGCAGAATGCGAATGTAGTGATATCGAAGGAATTCCTGCGCTTCGATCGGACCACGCACAGCATCGCCATGCCGAATGGCTGGACGGCTCACTATGACGTGCTCGATACGACCGATTCGACACCGCAGAACCCTTTGGGTCGCGACACCCGGTATCTGACGCATCTCGAAGATCGCTTCGGCAATTCATTGAACCTCGCCTACGACACGACCGCGATTCCACGGCTGACGAGCATCACGCACGATCTCCAGAACGGACAGACGCGGCTCATTCAATTGGAGTATGAATCGGGCCGCCTCCACGTTCTGCGATATGGGACGAAGACGTGGACGTATCTTTACGCGCAGGTCGGACTCGAATTCGAGTTGAGCGACGTCATTTCCCCAGAGGGAACTTCATGGCACTACGACTATGAAACGGACCGCGGCCTTGTTCGCGTGGCGACGCCGAGCGGCGCTGAAGTGTTCTACACGTTCGCGGACCACGAGTTTCCGGTTTTGCAGAGTCCGCCAGATGTCGTCAACTCGCGTGTGATTACCCACAAACAAACCCGAGATCTTGCCGTCACGACTGGCGATTGGACGTACGCGTATAGCCCGACGAGCACCGGGCAGTCCACCGCGATCCAGGGACCGAACAACACCATGACCTACGACTTCTTGTACGGACCGGCAGGATTGGGCAGTCCGCACACGATCACCATCGCGGACGCGGGTGGGCCTCTGAGCACGGAGACATTTACGTGGGAATTCGGTCCCGAAGTCGGCGTCACGCCGTTCGCCGACGATGCGCACCTGGAGCGTCTGGCGCAGCACCTGATTACGAGGAACGATCGTCCGTACGTCACAAACTACGTATACAGTGCGTCCAACTTCGGCGATTTCAATCGGCCCTTCCAGATTACCGAGACTGGTGAACTAACGCGAACGACGACGCAGACGTTCGACTATGGCTTCACATTTTTTGTTGCCGGACCACTGAGCGCCCAAATGGTAACCGTGGGGGCCGACAGCTACAACAAGAGCTGGACTTACAACCACGCCACCGGATTCCAAACCGGCGAAACAGCGTTCGGCATTACGACCACGTTTGCGCCAGATGGACTGGGCAACGTCGGAACGGTCACGAAAGCGAATGGTAACGCGACCACGATCTCGTACGAATGGGGCATCGTGAAGAACGCGTACAAGGAGCAATCCGCGGTCACGCGAACCATCAACCCTGAGGGCACCGTCGCATCGGAGACTCGAGCTGGCCGAACGACCACATTTGAGTACGACGATCTCCTTCGCATCAGGAAAATCCAGCCGCCGAGTAGCGAGTCGACGCCTTCCGAGGCCGTTTTCACCGATTACGACCCGAACGGCCGTTGGACCCGCGTGACCCGAGGCCAATCGATCGTGACGACGTCACTTGACGGCTTCGCACGCCCGATCTCGCGGGCGGATAACCTCGGGGTGGAGGTGCGCACGCGGTACGACGCCGAAGGCCGGATGTCGGAAGAAGGCTACCCCTTCGAGGGAGGCGTCGAGAACGAGCGCCATGTCTCGATCGCGTACGACGGCCTCGGCAGAATGCTTCGTCGTACGAATCCGGACGCCACGTACGTCGAAATAACTTACGGAGCGGGAACGGTCACGAACCGTGACGAAAACGACCACGCGACAACGCAAACGCGTCAGGCGTTTGGCAATCCCGACCAGACACGGTTGTCCGCGGTTCTCGACGCCAATACCCAGACCTGGCAGTACACCTATGACGCTGTAGGCAATCTGCGAAAGGTCGCGGCGCCCGATGGCACGGAACGTCGATGGGTGTATGACACACACAATCTCTTAACGCAGGAAGTTCATCCGGAATCGGGCACGGTCTATTACGATGACTACGATGGTGCCGGCAACTTGACAGCGAAGCACGACGCGAACGGAACGATTACCAGCTATATCTACGACGGAAACGACCGCATTCGCCGCATCACCGCTGGCAATCGCGACACGACCTTCACGTACGAGCCTGGTTCTGACAATCGCCAATCCGCGACCAACGACAACGTGAATGTGCTCTGGATGTACGACGGCGCAGGTCATCTCAAACAGCGTCAGGATTCGATCGACGGCAAACTCTTTGTGACGTCGTACGAGTACGATGGGGTCGACAATCTCGTTGCAGTCGTCTATCCGTCCGGCCGTCGCGTCCAATACGACTACAACGCCGAACATCAAATCACTCGCGTGTCCGAGCCGGACGCCAACCGGACCTACGCGTCCGATATCACCTATCACCCAGCCGGCGGCGTTCGGACCAACACCGCCGGAAATGGCCACGTCACCACCTGGACCTACGATCCACTGCGATATCGGCTCCAGGGCATCACGTCGGTCGCGCTGCAGTCAACGTACGGCTACGACAACGTCGGCAACGTGGTTACGTTCGGCGACTCACGGATCGGGAATGAAACCTTCTTCTACGATAAGCTGGATCGTCTGGAAAGGGCCACCGGTCCGTACTGGGCGGAGTTCGCCTACGACGTCCACGGCAACCGCACGAGCATCGGCGGCGCATCATACGCATACGAGGAGGGCACGCTGCGGCTCTCCAACCAAAACGGTGTGCCGTTCACCTATGCGAACAACGGCAACACATTGACGGCAGGCGGAGCGAGCTATACGTATACGCCGTCGAACCTGCTCGAAACGGTAACCAACACGAATGGTACGGCGAGCTACGCGTATGACGGCGACGACCAACGTGCGCGCGCAACGCTGGAAGGTTCGACTACCTATTACGTCCGCGGCCCGGGCGGCCAGCTGCTCACCGAATGGAAGAACCCAGGCGTGACCACGACCACGATCCGCGATTACGTGTACGCGGGGTCCCGGCTGCTTGCAGCGGTCGAGAGATCGTCAACGCGGTGGACCCCGTCGTCGACCGACCCCAACGATCACTGTGGTGTGATCGTCCCGGGCGGTCCGGCGATTATGGTGACGGTCGCGTCAGGTCAAGTCCCCTGCTTCAAGTTCAACGGGGCGCCGGGCCAGATGGTGAGCACGCGAATGCTTGCCGTCTCACCGTCGGCGTTCAACGACACCTGGAGCCTCTGCGTCAGGAAATCGGGTGAAAACATCGGCTGTCACTTCGCCCTGAATGGTCAGACGAGCAACTTCGTCGATACCGTAGCCCTGGTTGCGGGAGGCGAATACGAGGTGACGCTCGATCCGTGGGGCGCTGGCGGTGGCATGGTCTCGGTGCAGCTCTGGAATGTCGTCCACGTGACGGGCACTATTCCGACCGACGGTACACCAGTGTCCGTTGTGCTCGACACACCCGGCCAGAATGCGATGTTGTCGTTCTCGGGCACCAGCGGGCAGAACGTCAGCGCGCTCCTCAGCGCGTTGACGCCGACGCCATTCGAGTCGGCATGGAATCTTTGCATCCAGCGCGCCGATGGGTTCAACGTCGGGTGTCATTTCGTGCCTGGAGGGTACCCCACGTCGTTCACCGATGCGTTGGTCCTGCCGTCGACCGGGAGCTACTACGTCCTCATCGATCCCTGGGACCTTGGTGGTGGGAGCGCGTCGGTGAGCCTCTGGAATGTGGTCCATGTGACGCAGCCGATCGACGGTGACGGCACCCCCGTCACTGTAGCCGTGAATACGCCAGGCCAGAGAGGCATTCTGACCTTCAACGGCACCGTCGGCCAGTCGGTCAGTGCGCTGATGACGTCGGTCTCGCCATCCTCTTTTGCGACCACGTGGTACCTGTGCATTCAGAAGCCCGATGGCAACACTCTCGCTTGCCGATTCGCCAGTTTCGGCAGCACGATCTTCCAGGATGCGCTCGTCCTCGAGAACGACGGCCTGCACGCAGTGATCGCTGACCCGGTCGATACGTCGGGCGGGACGGTATCGGTTCGACTGTGGAGCCTTTCGAATGTGACGGGCAGCATCGCGGTGAACGGTGACGCGGTCCCCGTCTCGATCGGCACGCCGGGCCAGAACGCACGTTTGACGTTCACTGTCGGCGCGCAGCAATCGGTCACTGTTCGCCTGACGAACAATCAGCTCGGATCGCCGACGATCCGACTGCTCCGGTCCGACAACTCGCAGGTGACCGCCTTGACGTGGAGCACGACGAACTTCAACCTGTCGACCGTCACACTCGAGCCCGGCACCTACGTCGTCGAGGTGGATCCTTCTGATACGAGCACCGGGACCATCACCGTCGCCGTCACGAGCCCGTAACCGCCATGGCCGCAGGACCGCTGGTCAACAGGCTTTGAGATGAGGAGAAGATCCATGATGCGACGGATCATCATCGTGCTCGTGACGATGCTGGTGCTGCCCACCGCAGCCGGTGCGCAAGGCACCGAGCAGGTGTTCTATTACGACACCGACGCGATCGGATCGGTGCGTGCGGTCACGGATGCTACCGGCACGGTCAGCTACTACGACTTCACGCCGTTCGGCGAGCCGTGGTCCGTGCCGTCGACCCCTGGGACGCGACAATTCGCCGGCAAGGAACGCGATGCCAACAGCGGCCTCGACTACTTCGGCGCGCGCTACTACGCCAGTCAGACCGGGCGCTTCACGACCGTCGATCCACTTACGAACATCGACGCGGCGTTGACCGATCCGCAGCGTTGGAATAGGTACGCTTACGCCCGAAACAACCCCCTTGTTTTTATCGATCCCGATGGTAAAGAGCTCTATCGCGTCATCACTCCGTGGGAGCGAGAACTCATGCGGATGGCCGGCGCGATTAGAGACAGGGTCGCGAGTGCGTTGGGAGCGGATTCGGCAGGCCCCCCGCACCCCCTCGCCGTATTCAGTCAGAACGTCGTCGATTCTTTGCTCGCCACGGTGCTGCCGCGCGACGACAGGGAATATGGGGATGCAGCGAATGCTGCGATTCTGGGAATGGCAGTCCCACTTGAGGGCGGCCCTGTAGGCGCTGTCGCTCGCCTTAAGTCGGTTAATTTGCCGGCTTGGCGAACTGTAGCAATCGACATGGAGGAAGTCATTTCCGGCCACACGTCGAGTGGACTACGTGCTGCGCAGAGCGGCATGAAGTCCCTGTTTCCCGACGCGATGAGCTCCCAAGCAATCGAAAGCGCGGTTCGAAATGCGTACCGGTACGGCAAGAAAATCGCGACCCAAGAAAACCGAGTACGGATCCGTGGACCTTGGGACGGAGGCACAATTGAATTGTGGCTGAACACAACCACCAAAACGATCGAAACCGCCTACCCAGTTCGATGACGGGGCTTGTCCCGTTCTTGCTTCGATATGATGCAGACACGCTACGTCGCTCAACGAAGGGATCGATTACAGGTAATCTCTATGTCGAGCTTGGGACGTTTGTGTTCCCAGACCGCGGCTGGTCAGACTTCGTTGTTGTCATACTTGGCTGGTGGCTAGAAGCGCTATCCAGACTCATTGACGACAATCGAGTCGCCGAATTGGAATTCATGGACGGTCCCTATGCGATGCGCGCTACGGCTGTCGATCTGTCGACCTGCACGCTTGAGTGTCTTCAGAAGGCCGGCGCAGCGATTGTCCTCTCGAAGGCAAGCGTTGATGTTGCACAGATGTTTCGGGAAACCCAACAGGTTGCAGCTCAATTGGTCAAAGCTTGTGATGCTCGTAGTTGGCGGTCACCGGACGTCGATGCCCTGAAAAAGCTGCTGACTCGGCCGACGTCACGGCTGCGTCGTCATTGATGTCGTGAGCGTCCGCGCGATCAGCCGGCAAGTATTGTGAAGCGTCTGTTTTCTCGAGTCTGATCTGCAAGCACTCGGCGGCCGGTTGTGATGACAGGTCACCAGGCCGACGACAAACGACAACCCGATACGAGCACCGGGACCATCACCGTCGCCGTCACGAGCCCGTAACCGCCGTGGCGCAGGACGGCTGGTCAACAGGCTTCGAAATGAGGAGAGACCAATGATGCGACGGATCATCATCGTGCTCGTGACGATGCTGGCGTTGCCTGCCGCAGCCGGCGCGCAAGGCACCGAGCAGGTGTTCTACTACGACACCGACGCGATCGGATCCGTGCGAGCGGTCACGGATGCGAGCGGCACGGTCAGTTACTACGATTTCACACCGTTCGGCGAGCCGTGGTCGGTGCCGTCGACGCCCGGGACGCGGCAATTCACGGGTAGGGAACGCGATGCCAACACAGGGCTCGATTACTTCGGCGCCCGCTACTACGCCAGCCAGGCCGGGCGCTTCACCACGGTCGATCCTGGCCTGCAGGTCGAGCAAGCGCTGGTCAACCCGCAACAGTGGAATCGGTACACCTACGCGCTGAACAACCCGTTGAAGTTTACGGATCCCGATGGCCGGAATCCGTTCTTGGTCGGCGGCGGCATCGGCGCGGGAGTCTACGCTTTGTGGAATGCCTACCAGAACGTGCAGCAGGGGCGAAGCTGGTACGAGAACATCGGCCTGGAAGCGAGCAAGGGCTTCCTGATTGGGGCGACGCTCGGTCTGGCGGTTCCTGCACTGGCGCCAGCCGAGCTCCCACTCGTGGCGACGTCAGCTAACGTCGTGGCCAGCGCTGCTCAGCGTGGTCTTCGGTTCGCAAGTCAAGACAGACTCGAGGAGCACGTTGGGGGTCATCTCCGCGAATTCTCAGACATGGGTTTCACGTCTGCCCAAGACTATCTCGCTGGAGCGACGAAGCTCATAGATGCAGCCATTCGCGGTGTCAAGGGAGTCGAGACGTTCGTCCGGGCAAACGGCGATGTACTTGCCTACAAGAGGGCCACGAACGAATTCGCAGTGGTCAACAAGCTGGGTGTGCTGCGTACCTATTTCCGACCAAAGGAGGAGTACGAGTACTGGCTGGAACAGATCGGCAAGTAGCACGAACCTGCATGCGAGGACACGCCCTTGATTGACGTCACTCCCGAAGAAGCCGAGATGATCGCCTCAGCGTTGACGAGAAAAAATGCTCGCGCTCGTAGTCTCGCGGAGCTGGTTGTGGGCTGGGATGACTTCGTCGAGAGAGTCGAACGAGGATACTCGTTGACAATCTACGACTATACGAACGATCTCGGAACGCGAAATTTACTCGAGCATCTCTGTCATTCCGTGACGAGTGAGCTTGCGCGCCGAATCCGTGCAGAATTGAAGGACACGGATGAGCGATTCCGGTCGGCGACAGTCGAATACCCCCGTGCGACGGTGCCAGCCGCTGAGCCGGATCGCTGGTGGTACTTTCGAAGACCGAAGGTATTGGTCGGTGATCTCAGGCAAGATTTCGACGACCTGAATTCGAATGAAACCGAGCTTCGGGAGTAGCCAACCAATCCGACCTGTATTGTCCTGGCGAGACCAGACGGCGCGGGTTGTAACGGACGGTCCACTCCCACCGCGAGGAATCGGGAAGTTAGAGGGACAACCGGATACGTGGAAACTTGCCCGGCCATTTGGAACGTTTTTCACGATGGCATCATCGTCAGAGTTGAGGGTTCCATTCCTGGTGATCTCGCACTTTTGATCGAGTGCGACTACTTGCGAAAGCGCTTCACAGAGCCGGGCGGCCAATTCACGCTCACGATTCACGACTGCAGCAAGTTTCAGTTTCGGCCGTGGGCGGACGATCAGAGTCTAGTAACTGACCTGAACGCTCTTGGACGCCTTGGCCTTTGGATTCTCAGTGCTGATGAAACCGATGATCAATGCAAGGTCCATTGCAGCCTAACCGGCCCTGGAAGCGGCGGCGTCCTTGAAGTTATCGCCGGGGAGGCAACTCTTCGGCTCGACGCGGGTCGATTGATTACGCTGACCGAGATCGAAAACGTTGCCGAAGCCTACTGGACCGAATGGGAGTCGCGCAGCAGGTCAGACCCGGAGAAGTAATACTACAAAGGTTGCACGGTGAAATTCTCAGGGATTGCGGCGTGAAGCGAGAAAAGACGCTGCGGTTTTTTCTTTCGTCTTGATGGCGTCGCTCGAAGTTGCACAAATGACAACATTTGATCACAGTCCAACGAGACACGACGCTCAGCGAAGCTGCCGCAACGACCAACATTTGATCACAGTCCAACGAGACACGACGCTTAGCGAAGCTGCCGCAACGACGCCCGCGCTCATGCTCTTTCATCTAGCGCTGCGCGACGCTAAGTGCTTCTTCGATCACACGATAAACCGAAATGGGAGCGTTCCGAACAAAAGCAAAAGTCGACATCATCACTGCGGTCTTGCGGTCAATCTAGCGATGCAGAAAACCCACCACAGAACCTGGAAACCCACGAAAACCCAAAGCGGCGCTGATCGGAAAAGGTCGGATTGGATCGGCGATCGCGGCGCGCGTGGCCGTCGCGCGCACGGACGGATGCCAGGCGCGGCGACAGACCGCTCTCCGGGTGATCTCCCGATCATCCATGCAACGCTACAAAGGGATTGAAGGAGCCGCCGGTCGGCCACCGAGCGGTAGCGGAAGGCTTGGGCAGCTCCGCGAGGAATACGTTGCGCAGTTGGTCGGTGGCCGCGTGGCCGGGGATGTGAAGGTCACGTCCAGAACAAATTACGTGGGAGATGCCGCGACCCGGAGCAATGAATCCAGCGATCAGCGTGCTCACCCAATCAGGATTCAGTGGTACAGCTTTACAGCGAACCCTGGTTCACGCGCTGATCGACTAGCCACGCTCAGGAGACTTTGCTCAGGAACGCGTCGATCGTGCCGAGCAGCAGTTTCTTCTGGTGGGACGAGAGCTTCTCGGCCCCCAAACGGTCCGAGTAACACGCGAACTCACCGCTGGTCGTGTGGCCGAGCTTGTCAAGCAGGGCGTCACACGCGAGTGGGTTGAAAAACAACTCGCCCTCTACAGTAAGTCTCTCGCGTCCGGTAACAAAAAGCTCGAGAACACTCAGCTGCTTCCGCGTATTGAACTGATGGAAAAGGTGTTGAAGCTTTGGCCGGGACAACGATGAACGACTCTGTCGGCGCGGCTTTGCTGAAGTACTGGCGATCCCAACCAGCCATCGAGCTGATGCCACCGGTAACCGCAGATGAGATTCAGGCATTCGCACAGAAACATAAAGTGCAACTTCCTGATGAGATTCAAAAGTATTACCTCGCTGTGAACGGCTTTGGACCCGCCAACGACCAGGACGAGAATGGGTTCTCCTTCTGGCCCTTGGCGCGCGTCTGTCGAGTGGACGCCTTTCACGGTGGCAAGTGGTCCTCGGACCAAACCAACGACTGTTTTATCTTTGCCGACTATCTTTCGTACAGCTGGGGATACGCATTCCGTCTGACACCCGATTCGGCTCAGGCCCCGGTCTGCATCGTCGGGACCGCTACGCGAAATCCGCGCTGGATTGCTGACAGCTTTCGGGCGTTCGCCGACCTGTACATTCGAGACGATGAGCGGTTGTATTCTGCTAACGAACCTGATGTGTGAACGATTGTGAACACGGTGCCTTGCGGGCACCGGTTGTTAAGAGGGTGACCGTCACTTCGCGCCCTGATGCAGGCTGGAGCAAGCGCGTGCCGCTGTAGAATCACTCGACCATGCGGCGCGTCCTCAGCGCACTGCTCGTGCTCGTCGGCCTGCAGGGTTTCAAGCTGACGACGGTCCGCATTGGAAAAGAAACGGTTCGAGGCCTATCAGACGATGTTTGAGGTGTACCGATAATGCTGCCCCCCGCGGAAGCCAAGGCATTGGGGGCGCGGCTTGAGAATCTGGTATGCGCTGATCCGCAGGCGGCGGACGGGTTGTTTCACTATGTACTCAAAAGGGAGCCGTCGGACCAAGCAGCTCGGTACGAATCGCACATGCGTACCTGCGAGCACTGCCGCGTAGCCCTCGAGGTATACCGCTACAAGCGCGACGTCGCTGAACTCCTGGGCAAAGACGAAAAACAGTTTTAGCCGGCAGGAGTGATGGGATGCCACAGTCCCTGGCTGCTGACCGGACTAAGATTTCGTCGCGTCGAGGGTGAAATGGTGCGCCGTGGTCGCCACGTCCAGGCCTGCCGCTTTGGAGGCGGCGGCGCCGCCGGCCAGCTGCATGATTGACGCGCAGCAATCGGTCACCGTTCGCCTGACGAACAATCAGCTCGGATCGCCGACGATCCGACTGCTCCGGTCCGACAACTCGCTGGTGACCGCCTTGACGTGGAGTACGACGAACTTCAACCTCTCGACCGTCACACTCGAGGCCGGCACGTACGTCGTCGAGGTCGATCCTGCCGATACGAGCACCGGGACCATCACCGTCGCCGTCACGAGCCCGTAACCGCCGTGGCGCAGGACGGCTGGTCAACAGGCTTCGAAATGAGGAGAAGATCCATGATGCGACGGATCATCATCGTGCTCGTGACAATGCTGGTGCTGCCGATCGCAGCCGGCGCGCAAGGCACCGAGCAGGTGTTCTACTACGACACCGACGCGATCGGATCGGTGCGAGCGGTCACGGACGCGAGCGGCACGGTCAGTTACTACGATTTCACGCCGTTCGGCGAGCCGTGGTCCGTGCCGTCGACCCCTGGGACGCGGCAATTCGCGGGTAAGGAACGCGATGCCAACAGCGGCCTCGACTACTTCGGCGCCCGCTACTACGCCAGCCAGACCGGGCGCTTCACCACGGTCGATCCGGGACACGTCGGCGGGAATATTTTCGATCCGCAAAGCTGGAACGGCTATGCGTATGCCCGCAACAACCCGCTGAAATACACGGACCCGACCGGCACGGATTACGAGATCTGTGCCTACGGTGGCGCGGGATACAGCGGGAGCTGTGGCTCGGTCTCGGATCGGTACTTCAGCCAGCTTTATGCGAATCCGGGGGCAGGGATCACCTTGTGGGGCGGGGCGATCTTCGCCGGCAGCAAGATCGTCGGTTACTACAAGTACAGTGGCCCGGGGATCAATGACTTCATTTCTCTGACGGGCTCGCTCTCCAGTCGCTGGCTGCGCGAACAATCGCAGGAGATGGCCATTGGGGCCGCCATCGCCGCGACGGGTGGTCTCGCCAGCGGTGTCTTTGGCGGGGGGTTGGCGGCGACCAGCAGCTTAGGACTCGAAGCGCCTGCGATGACCGAGATCGCCGACGTCACGGCGACCGGTGCGAGGGCAGCCAACTTGAGCGTCAGGCTGACAGCGGGCGAGTTCCAGACGAACTTGTTGAGAAATGGATACAAGGTAATTCGCCAGGGGGTCGGATCAAACGGGCCATTCACAGTGCTCAGCAAAGGCGAGAAGACTTACACGATCTACAGAGCGACCTCGACGGGAGAAGCGGCCGCCGACGTCTTTGTAGGAGGACAGAGGGTCAGTAAGTTGCGTTTGAGCGGATTCTGACGCGGGAGACAGCGTGACCTCTAACCGTTGCCAAATCGCACGTGAGAATGTGCACGCAGCAGTTAACCGAGAGCGAAGGTTTCCTCGAAACGTCTTCGGCAGCGATTGGAGCGAATTCTTTTTCTTCGACTCTGATTGGATGACGGATCCCGATTTTGTGGAGCTGGTAAAGACATTTCTCAAGATTGAGCGAGCGGACTGCGTGTGCCTGTGGAAGCTTGATGCAGAGGACGCGAACGCGCCTGAGTTCTTTCTTGTACAGGCGCAGACAATCCCAGACGAGTATCGGGTACTGCTGGCCGGAGCTACCCCTGGGTATGGATGGGTGTCAGCGATGGAGCGGCTGGGGTGCGCGTCCGATGTCGGCGAGTGGTGCATGTACTGCGAGCCGAATAACGAAATTGCGGTGATCGCGTTCCGGCAGACGGAGGCGGCGGCTCGCTATGCATCGGCGATGGCGCGCGTGCACGCCACACGGTTCGAGGAGGCGATTCGGGAGCCGCCCCTTTCGTATGGCTTCTCGGAACGTGCGCTATCGCGGGAATGGCGGGATGAGTTTTTGCGGGAGTACGCGGCGCGCGCTCTCTGACCAGGCCAGTGTCGCGATTTCCCTCGAGCCCGGCACGTACGTCGTCGAGGTGGATCCTTCTGATACGAGCACCGGGACCATCACCGTCGCCGTGACGAGCCCATAACCGCCGTGGCGCAGGACCGCTGGTCGGCAGGCTTCGAGATGAGGAGAAGATCCATGATGCGACGGATCATCATCGTGCTCGCGACAATGCTGGCGCTGCCGACGGCAGCCGGCGCGCAAGGCACCGAGCAGGTGTTCTACTACGACACCGACGCGATCGGATCGGTGCGTGCGGTCACGGATGCGAGCGGCACGGTCAGCTACTACGACTTCACGCCGTTCGGCGAGCCGTGGTCCGTGCCGTCGACCCCTGGGACGCGACAATTCGCCGGCAAGGAACGCGATGCCAACAACGGTCTCGACTACTTCGGCGCCCGCTACTACGCCAGCGGGAATGGACGCTTTACGACCGTGGACCCGGTGCTCGATATCGAGAAGGCGCTGGTGGAGCCACAACTGTGGAACCGCTACGCGTGCGTCACCAATAATCCACTCAGGTTCTTAGATCCCGATGGGCGGCAGCGAGAGGCGGCGCTCGACCGAGATGTCAACGCACTTTTGAACAAGCAGATCACGGTCGAAGAGTACAACGCGAGGATTCAAGCGCGCGGCGTGGGCGCGGCAATCGGCGCCGTCATTGCCGCAGGCCCGATGGCATGGCGACTTGCCGTTGGTTGTTTCCTTTCGCCGTCGTGTCAGTCTTCCGCAATCGACATTCTTGAAGGAGCCGCCGGTGGACCCCCGCGGATTACGCCGACGGGGGATATTGATCCTGCAGCAAGGGCATTGGCACAGAGGCTGGGCGGCCAGGCGAGTGTAGCGATTGAAGGCTTTGACGCGCGCGAGTTTGACGTCGTCAGCCGACGGTATGTGGGTCAGACACTTGGCGGGACGAGTGCGCTTCTGAAACCTGACAATTTCTTGAGTGCTTCGCGTCGGGCGCAGATTCTCGCGACATTGGAGGCAGCGAAGGCGACCGGGAGAAAGGCGTATTTCGAATTCCGGAACGGTGTGCACGATGTTGTGCTCGACTTCATCCGCCGCAACGCGGAACGCACCGGGGTTGAGTTTGATGTCTATCGATAGCCGTTTCGACCGACCGGGGTCGGACTTGCAGCGTTGGTACAGTGGATACTTGCTCATCGAGCGGCTTCCGGAAGATGTCGTGAGGCAGCTCGCGGATTTGGCCAAAGAGGTTCCGAGCTTCGAGGTCACTTCGAAGGCGATTGAACTTGAATACAAAGGTCGAGACAGCAGCGGTGTAATCCTACGCACCCTTCTGCGACTGGCCCGGCTGATTCGGAACGCCAATGGCGAGGTGCGTTGTGAGGTCACCGGCAACACCGATCAGCTTTCCTTTGAGTTTTACCGCATTCGGGATGGTCGCCTCTTCCGACGGCTTGGCGAGGTCGTCCGCCAACCCGAGCAAGAGATAACGGAAAGCGGCCTGTAGCCATCGCGCAGGCCTCCGTCCTCAAATGGCGCTGGCGCACCGGCTCGTAAGGTGACACGTCGCCCCTGATGTGGTGAGCGTCCGCGCCATGAGCCGGCAAGCATTCTGAGCGGCTCGAGGGTGCGCTCGAGGCTCTTGCCTCCAGCCTGACGCGGTTGCAATCGGTCTATGAAACGTGACCACGGGAGATCGTTCACAGCGGCAACGCTCGCACACGCCGCTGGCGGGACGTACCGTCTCTGATGCAGTTCCTCCGTAGCCGGTGACGTCTTGCAGGCTATGCTACGCAGCGGACCGTGAGGGCGGGCATCAACGACCGCTCGAGTGGAGGCCAGAGTGAAGGGCCATGTCTCAAACGAGTTTCCCAGGAGCTGGGCGATGGCTGTCTTGATTCAACGCATCAGTGCATCGGTGTTACTTGCACTGGTGTCACCCTCTTTAGGCTCAACGGCTCCCCAGGGGAACGCCACACAATCCTCACCGACTACGCAAATCGTGCTGCTCGGAACGGGGACGCCCGGCTGGGATCCCGATAGGTCAGGGCCAGCCACTGCTCTCGTCGTCAACGGCACGCCCTACCTGATTGACTTCGGTCCCGGAGTAGTGCGGCGCGCCGGAGCTGCGTACCGGAACGGCGTTAAAGCTCTCCTACCCACAAATTTTCACGTTGTGTTCCTGACCCACCGGCACGTGGATCACACAGTCGGATACTCCGATCTGATTTTCAGCCCGGCGCAGGAGGCCGGCGCAAGAAAGCTGCCACTGGAAGTGTACGGTCCGAAAGGACTCAACGAAATGACCGGGCACATTCTGAAGGCTCACATGCTGAATCCAGACGATCCCAGGTACAGAGTCAATCCCCACGAAATCACACCCGGCATCGTCTACAAGGACGACAACGTGACCGTGAAGGCCTTTCCCGTCGCCCACGGCGACGTGGAGGCGTTCGGGTTTCGATTCGAAACACCCGACCGCACGATCGTGATTTCGGGAGACACGACGCCGACGCAAAGTGTGCTCGACAATTGCCAGAGGTGTGACGTGCTGATTCACGAAGCGTACAGCATGAAAACGTATAACGCGGTCACGACTGAAGCCCAGGCGAACCGCAGAAGGCTGCACACGTCTACGATGCAGTTAGCCGAGCTCGCAAGCAAAGCCAAACCGGGTTTGCTGATTCTTTACCATCGCTCCAATCTCGGGGGAATGGTACGGGAGCTCCCAAATCCGGAAGAAGCCTTTCTGGAAGAAATCCGAAGCGCGTACGCAGGCAAGGTCGTCGTTGGCCACGACCTGGATATCTACTGACGCCGCCGCCATAGTCGCCACGCGCGACGATCGGCAGACTGAGTTACCCACTGGATCGTGGCGTCCTTGGCCTGCGTCTGGCCCGTGCGGTAATCACTCCCTGAAGGTGGATCAACAGGTCGGCGCGGAGCAGCAGATGTTCCGTTTCGTAGGCGGCGAGCCCGAGATCGCGAAAGACATGGCCGCCCGGCGTCATGGTCAACCTATTTGTTTTTCGCATCATTAGCTCGCCTCTCCATTTGTCGAACCTTGATCGACTCCGGTCGAACATGGTTGGACCTTCTGGAAAGTGGATTGGCTAGACCCGTACGGCGGAGCGGTTTTGTCATGATCGATCTCGAAGCATGAACGAACGCACGGGCGTAGTTGCACTGCGTGAACAACATAACCGCGGGCCGTACATAAGTGCGCTGACTCCCGCGAAGGAACGAGAACAAGCTCGCTCACGCCGCCGCAGACCATAGCTGCAAGTACCGCTGGTTGCGAGCCCCCCGCAACCAATAGATTCAAGGCCGAATTTGAAAAAGTTCGGCCTTTTTTTACGCGCCCTTGGCGAGCGCCCGACTGAAGGGTGTCTTTTTTGTTGGTTGGGTCCACATCTTCCCGCAGGCTCGGCAATTGAACCACTGGATCGTTCCCACCGCCTCGCCCCCTTCGAGGTCTTTACTGCCGCAGCTTCTACAGAACTGTTGTGGAGACGGCAGGCGTGCGGGTTGCGGAGCTGAGGTTTTTGGTGAGAGCAATTCGACGCAGTGATTATGCTGGCCAACTGTCGATTGAACGACGTGCTGTTGTGAACAGTCGGTTCACCGCTCAGCTCCGGTCAATGGCCGACCTTCCTCTGAGCAGGGTCGGTACCCTTAGACTGCGCCCACGGGCGAGGGGCGTTCATTAGACCTTGGTCGTGGGTCCATACCAGCCGGATGCTCGCCAAGACGATAGCGCAATCGCCAGTGACTGGCCCAGAAATCGCGAGATATGAGCGTCTGGCCCGCTCGCGCGTGAACTATCGCCGGACTCCTCAGTTATGCGGCAGTCCAGCAGAACTCCAAATACTATCGGTTGCGTGCCCCCGTAACAAAAATTCCCGCACGAGGTCGTCATCGCCTGGCGATCTCTTCAACGTCCAAGAGGCGCCATCGTCGTACCAGTACGTCAGGAAACGATTCGGATCTCGCCTATTCGCACCGCAACGCGACGATCGGATCCACCCTCGTCGCTCGCCGCGCAGGAAGGTAGCTCGCCAGCAGCGTCACGGCGGTCAGGACGAACGCGACCGCGCCGAACGTCAGCGGATCGGTTGCGCTAACGCCGAACAGCAATTCCTTCATGACGCGTGTCGCGGCGAACGCCGCCGCCGCGCCCAGCACAATGCCGAGGCCGGCCATGCTCATTGCGCCCCTGAGGACCGATCCGAGCACGGCGCGCTTGTCGGCGCCGAGCGCCATTCGTACGCCGATGTCGTGCGTGTTCTGCGTCACCGAATAGGAAACCACTCCGTAGATACCCACTGCAGCCAGAACCAGCGCCAGGGCGGCGAATGTGCCGAGCAACAGTCTCGTGAACCGCCGCGCGGACAGCGAGTCGCTGATCACGTTCTGCATCGTCTGCTCGCCGTACATCACCATGTTCGCACTCACCTCACCAACCGCCTGTTTGAGCGCCGGAACAAGGACGTTCGGATCACCATGTGCCCGCACGACGTACTCGGAACCCGTCGAGGCCAGATCCATGACGCTGTCCGGGAACTGACGGGAGGCCAGATACATCTGCGAACGCACCTTCGCGGAGGCGTCGGCGTCCAGGCCCCAGTGCTTGACGTGGCCGACAATCCCCACCACCTCGCACCTCATCGTCAGGAGCTCGAGGTTGATGTGCTGACCCAATGGATCCTGGCCGGGAAACGCCTTGGCGGCGAAGTCCTCGTCGATGGCGACGGCGCACGGGCTCTTTTCGTTGTCTTGCGCCGATAGGAAACGACCGCGCAACAGGGGAATGCGCATCACGCTCAGATAATCGGGATCGACGCCATAGAAGAGCGCCAGATCCATCTGGCTCTGGTCGACCGGTTTCGGCCGCCCTTCGACCCAGTAGGGCAGCTCGGAATCGTCGCCGCTCATGGCCAGTCCACCGAACAGCACGCTCGCGCCGGCGACTCCAGGCACCGAACGGAATCGGCTGAGGGTTTGTGCCAGCCCGTTGCGGACGGCGTCGGGCGCGCCGTGAACTGCAGTCGATCCGGCGACGCCGAACGTCAGCACCTGCTGCGGATCGAAACCGGGATTGACGCTCCAGAGTTTCGACATCGTGCGGATCATCAGCCCGGCCGATGCCGTCAGGACCAGGCCCAGCGCGATC
>Ga0207659_10000153_pt1 | contig 41045 bp, 39 predicted proteins | sample KBSM43metaG_FD_184330 | JGI IMG/M metagenome (GOLD analysis project Ga0207659, IMG submission 184330) | Miscanthus rhizosphere microbial communities from Kellogg Biological Station, Michigan, USA - KBS M4-3 metaG (SPAdes) (version 2) | ecosystem: Host-associated > Plants > Roots > Rhizosphere >...
CACGGTCGCTGCGGGCGCGTCGATCGCGACCCGCTGCACGTCGCGTTCATCGGGCCCGGGCCGCTCGAGCGTGCGCAACTGGCTCGCCAGCAAGGTCGGCGGCATGTAGTGGCCGCTGCGCTGCGCTATCCGGCCGGCGATGACCTCCGGCGCGCCGTCTAGGAACACGAAGCGGACGCCTGGCGCGGCAGCGCGCAGCCGATCGCGGTAGATGCGGCGCAGTGCCGAGCAGGCGACGGCGAGACCCCGCGGCCAGCGTTCGGCATCGGCGAGGCAGGCGCCGATGCGGTCGAGCCAGGGCCAGCGGTCGGCGTCCTCGAGCGGGATGCCGGCGCGCATGCGGGCGACGTTCGCTTCGGGATGCAGGCCATCGCCGTCGACGAAGTGGAGACCGAGCCGGCCGGCGATGCCCGCCGCGACGGTCGATTTGCCGCAGCCCGAGACGCCCATCACGATGACGGCGAGGCGCGCACCCGAAGGACCGTCAGAACGAGTCATGCCACAAGGATAGGGGTGTGCCGGGGCTTTGCCGGAACGCTACAGTCCGTCGTCGACGGGCCGCCTGGCGGACCCGCCACAGCGCCCGCGCGATGCCGGCCGGGCGTCCACAAGATCGGGAGCGCGCGGCTGCCGCTGCAGGCCAGTCCGCCCTTGCACTGAGAAGATGACGGCACGCCTCGGCCGGATTGACGAGGCTTCGAGGCGCTTCGCGAACGACAGGAGGAGACGATGATCTTCGAACAAGTCCCGACCGGTGGCTGCCAGTCGTACCTGATCGGCTGCGGCGAGACCTGCGCGGCCGCGCTGATCGACCCGGAGATCAGCCAGATCGACCACTACGTCGCGCTGGCCGCACGCGAGGGCCTGCGCGTGCGCTACGTGATCGATACCCACACCCATGCCGACCACTTCTCGGCGACGCGCGAGATCGCGCGCCAGCTCAACGTGCCGGTGATCATGCACCGCTTGAGCCCGGCGCCGTTCGTCGACATGCGGCTCGGCGACGGCGAGCTGATCGTGCTCGGCAAGATGCGGCTGCAGGCGATCCACACGCCCGGCCACACGCGCGACTCGATGTGCCTGATGGTCGAGGACCGCGTCTTCACCGGCGACACCTTGCTGATCGGTGCGACCGGCCGCACCGACCTGCCGAGCGGCGATCCGGAAGCGCTCTACGACAGCCTGTTCGAGCGCCTGCTGAAGCTCGACCCGGCGCTCAAGGTCTATCCGGCGCACGACTACAAGGGGCGCAGCCATTCGACTATCGGCGACGAGATCGCGACCAATCCGCGCCTGCAGAAGCGCGAGCGCGGCGCGTTCGTCGAGATGATGCGCAACCTCAATCTGACGATGCCGACCCACGTCACCGAGGCGCTGCGCACCAACATGAGCGGCGGCAAGACAGTCTCGCAGCTGCTCGCCCAGGCGGCGGCAACGGTGCCGTTCATGTCGATGGCCGAGCTGAAGGCCCGCGTCGAGGCGCAGGAAGGCGACTTGATCGTCCTCGACGTGCGCGAGCGCGACGCCTACGAGGCGGCTCACATCCCGGGAGCGCGCCTGCTGCCGCGCGGGCAGCTCGAGCTGCGCGTGAACCAGGACCTGCCCGATCCGACCCGGCGCATCCTCGCCTGCTGCGAGCTCGGCTACATCTCGACCCTGGCCGCATCGACGTTGCGCGAAATGGGGTTCCAGCATGCCGTCGCGCTCGATGGCGGAATGAAGGCATGGCGCGAGTCGGGCTACCCGACCAAGGCGGGCCGCGAGCCCTGACCGTGCGGCCTGTCGCGCACTGCACCGGTCGGGCGAATAGCGTGCACGTTTGAGGGCGCATGCACCGCAAACGGCGTAACGGCACCGTTTAAGACTGGTCAACGGACGGATGTGTTGTTCGTAACCCTGTTGATAACGAGTGGTTACAGATTCCCGGGTCCGCCATCTTTACAGCGCGCCTCTTCTCCTGAAAACTGGTCGATCCCCTCGCTGCTGGATGTCCGCCATGGACCCGAAGAAGCAAACCGGCCCGCGCCGCGTGTGGCGCATGACCGCCGACGCGCCGCAAGGCGAAGTTCTCGAACTGGTTCCGAAGCCCACCCCGGCGGAAGTCGCGGCAGTGCGCAAGGCTGCACTCGAGGCCACCGGCGAAGCGCAAGCGAAGGTCCTCGACCCGGCCAAGGTGCCGAGCTGGCAGGCCTCGTCATGGGACTTGATGACCGGCCTCAAGGTGCGCGACGTCTCGGACACGATCCCCGATCGCATCTTCGACGAGCTGTTCGGTTCGCAGGGCCCGTTGCCGTCGGCACCCGCGCCGCGTCGGCGCTGAGCCCGCGGGCGAGGCCTTCGGGTTAGCCCCTCACCATCAACTTGTCACTGCTGAAACGGACCGCGTCTGCGGCTGCCACAGCCTGCGCGCGGACTGTGGTTTTCGAAGCAATTGGTTGCCATCTCAGGGGTGGCGCGAGCCTTTCTCCTACATCATCGCGCCGGCTGCGCCGGTACCTTGTGAGGTCCGCAACGATGGAGTCGGTATGAACCAAGTCGAGCGTCGAGAACACAATCGCGATCCGAAGGATGAACTGCTGCCGGAGGTCCTGGCGCTGCTGAAGAGCTGCGGCGCCGAGATCCGGGAAAGCGATCGTCAGCGCCTCGCCGATGTGAAAGCGGCCGATCAGCCGCGCGACCGCCGCCGGGGCGATCGCCGCGCTGTCGCCTACCCGCAGCCGGGCTGATTCGACACCCTCCGCGCGGCGGCCAATGAGCCGCCCGCACTCGTCGGGCCCTCGCACGCGAGGCGCCCGCTTTCTCTTCCAACGCGCCCGCGGTCGCCGCCTCACTGCGACATGTCCAGCGAACCCGAGGTCAACGAACTGTCGGCAGGATCCGATGGACCTGCGCCGATCGAGCCGATGCTCGCGAAGGCAGTCGATACGATCCCCGAGGCCGGTGACTTCCTGTTCGAGCCCAAGTGGGACGGCTTTCGGGCCATCGTCTTCCGCTCTTCGGCCGGCGATGTCGCGATCCAGAGTCGCGACCTGCGGCCGTTCGATCGCTACTTTCCGGAACTGCACGATGCCCTCGCCGCGGCGCTGCCGCCGAGTTGCGTGCTGGACGGCGAGATCGTCGTCGCGACGCCGCAGGGCCTCGATTTCGATGCGCTGCAACAGCGCATCCACCCGGCGCCGTCGCGGATCGCGCGGCTGGCGCGCGAGACCCCGGCCTCGTTCGTCGCGTTCGACCTGCTCGCCCGGGACGGCCACAGTCTTGTCGAGCAGACGCAGCGCGAGCGTCGGGCGGCGCTCGAGAACCTGCTCGCCGACGCGCAGCCGCCGCTGCACCTGACGCCCGCGACGACCGATCGCAGCCAAGCCGTGCAATGGCTCGAGCACTTCGAAGGCGCCGGACTCGACGGCATCGTCGCGAAGCCGATCGACGGGCCGTACCGGCCGGGCAAGCGGGTGATGCTGAAGATCAAGCATGTGCGCACCGCCGACTGCGTCGTCGCCGGCTTTCGCTGGCACAAGAGCACGACAGGGCCTGGCACCGAGGCGGTCGGCTCGCTGCTGCTCGGCCTGTTCGACGATGCCGGCGTGCTGCACCACGTCGGCATCACCTCGTCGTTCACGATGGCGATGCGGCGCAGCCTCGTCGAGGAGCTCGCGCCGCTGCGCAAGGACGCACTGGCCGCGCATCCCTGGCGCGGCTGGGCCGAGCAAGATGCTGCGGCAGCCGAGGCCGGCAAGAAATCGCCCGAATCCGCTCAACGGATGCCCGGCGCGAAGAGCCGCTGGAGCGGCGGCAAAGATCTGTCGTGGGAGCCGTTGCGGCCCGAACGGGTCTGCGAGGTCAAGTACGACCACCTTCAGGGCGATCGCTTTCGGCATGCGACGACGTTCCTGCGCTGGCGCATCGACAAGCGGCCCGCTGACTGCCGCTACGACCAGCTCGAGACAGTCGCACCCTACGCGCTGAAGCGCATCTTCGCGCGCTAGGTCGCACCTGACCCGCTTCGGTGCATGCGGTACGCCGTGCGGAGGCTCTCGCCACCGGCGCACCTGCTCGCTCGAGCGTCCCTCACGGTGCCGACCCGGGCGTCCGTGTCGCCCCTTTCGATGACCGATCCGATGGCACACGTCTTGCGAAACCTCCCTGGTATACCGCTGCGTGCACCAGACCCATGCAGGGTCCAGCGCGGCGGCGCGCACATCCACAACCGGAGGGAACCTGACATGACCGACACGCTCGACCCCAGCCGCCGCCGCGCCCTAGCCCAGCTCTCGGTCGGCTCGCTGACGACGCTCGCGCCGTGGGCGCTGTCGACATCGTTCGCACAGGCCAAGCCGCTGACCGTCGGCGTCATCTACGTCGGCCCGCGCGACGACTTCGGCTACAACCAGGCGCAGGCGCAGGCCGCTGCCGAAGTCAAGAAGCTGCCCGGCGTCAAGGTGGTCGAGGAAGAGAACGTCCCCGAGACCACCGCGGTGCAGAAGACGATGACCGGGATGATCGCGCAGGACGGCGCGAAGGTCCTATTCCCGACCTCGTTCGGCTACTTCGATCCGCACGTGCTGGCGATTGCGCCGAAGAATCCCGACGTCCGCTTCTCGCATTGCGGCGGCCTGTGGACCGAGGCCAACCCGAAGAATTCGGGGAGCTACTTCGGCTACATCGAGGAGTGCCAGTACCTGAACGGCGTGATCGCCGGGCACATGAGCAAGAGCAAGAAGATCGGCTTCGTCGCGGCCAAGCCGATCCCGCAGGTGCTGAAGAACATCAACGCGTTCACGCTCGGCGCGCGCTCGGTCGACCCGAAGATCACGACGACGGTGATCTTCACCGGCGAATGGTCGATGCCGGTCAAGGAAGCCGAGGCGACCAACAGCCTCGCCGACCAGGGCGTCGACGTCTTCACGATGCACGTCGACGGCCCGAAGGTCGTCGTCGAGACCGCCGCGAAGCGCGGCAAGATGGTCTGCGGCTACCACGCGAGCCAGGCCAAGCTGGCGCCGAACGCGTACCTGACCGGCGCCGAGTGGAACTGGCTGACCGCGTACAAGACCGTGATCGAGGCGGCCCAGGCCGGCAAGACGCACCCGAACTTCATCCGCGGCGGCCTGAAGGAAGGCTACGTGAAGATGTCGGCGTACGGGCCGATGGTCACCGACCCGGCGAAGAAGATGGCCGACGAGTTGAAGGCGAAGATGATCGCCGGCTCGTTCGACATCTTCGCCGGCGGCACCGCCGGCTTGAAGGACAACAAGGGCGCGGTCGTGATTCCCGCCGGCAAGACGATCAAGCAGACCGACGTCGAGCTCGAGAAGATGAACTACCTGGTCGAAGGCGTCATCGGCTCGGCCTGATTCGTTTCTCGCTGTCGCCATGCGCCAGGCCATTGCCGAGGCCATGCTGCCGATCGGCGCGCTGATCGCGTCGCTGCTGCTGTTCGGCGTCTTCGTCTGGCTCGGCGGGGTCAGCCCGGTCGAGACTTGGACGATCCTGTTCAAGGGCGCGTTCGGCGACTGGTTCTCCTGGCAGAACACCTTGCAGCGCGCCGCGCCGCTGATGCTCACGGCGCTGTGCGTCGCGATCCCGGCGCGCGCCGGGCTGATCATCATCGGCGGCGAAGGCGCGTTCGTGCTCGGCGGGCTGGCCTCCGCGGCGGTGCCCTACCTCGTCACCTTGCCGGCCAACGCGTTCGGCACCACGCTGGTGTGCATCGCCGGCATGCTGATCGGCGGCCTCTGGATCGCGCTCGCTGGCGCGTTGCGCCAGTACCGCGGCGTCAACGAGACGATCTCGAGCCTGCTGCTCGCCTACACCGCGATCGCGATCTTCAAGCAGCTGGTCGAAGGCCCGCTGCGCGACCCGGCGACGTTGAACAAGCCGTCGACGCGCTCGCTCGTCGACGACCTGCGCATCACCGGCATCGGCGGCTCCGATGTGCATTGGGGCCTCGTCCTCGGCATCGCGGCGTGCCTGCTGATCGGCCTCTGGCTCGCCTACACCGCGAGCGGCTTCTCGGTCCGCGTGGTCGGCGGCAACCCTCGCACCGCGCAGCTCGTCGGCCTGCCGGCCAACCGGCTCGTGCTGATCGCCTGCGCGATCGGCGGTGCCTGTGCGGGCCTGGCCGGCGCGGTCGAGGTCGCCGCGGTCCACACCAACGCGAACGCGTCGCTGATCGCCGGCTACGGCTACGCCGGCATCCTGGTCGCGTTCATCGCCCGCCAGTCGCCGTTCGCGATCATCCCGGTCGCGATCCTGTTCGGCGGCTTCGGCGCCGCCGGCAGCCTGTTGCAGCGCCGCCTCGGCCTGCCGGATGCGTCGGTGCAGGTGCTGCAGGGCATCGCCTTCGTGCTGATCCTCGCCAGCGAGGCGCTGCGCGGGCTCGACTGGATCGGCATCCGCGGCAAGCTGCGGCGGCCACCGCAGCGCGACCCGCTGCCGAAGGACATCGATGGGCGGCCGGTGATCCACGAGATCGAGGAGAAGCTGGCATGAGCGCGCCCGCACGCTCGCTGCGGCGCGAACGCGCGGTCGCTCGGCGAGCTCGGCCCGAGGCCGAGCACGCGGCCGTGCGCGCACCGGCCGTGCCGCGCCCGCGCGAGCGCTCCGTGCTGACCGGCGTGACGGGCCGCAGGTCGCGGGTGCTGCAATGACCGCCGACATCGCCGTCGCGTTCCTGGCCGCGATCATCGGCGGCGCTCTCCGCGTCGGCGTGCCATTCCTGTTCGTCAGCCTCGGCGAATGCCTGACCGAGAAGTCGGGCCGCATCAACCTCGGCCTCGAAGGCGTGCTGGTGCTGTCGGCGATGGCCGGCTTCGGCGGCGCCTACCTGACCGGCTCGCCCTGGGCCGGCGTCATGCTCGCGGCCCTCGCCGGCGCCGCGCTCGCGCTGCTGCACGGCCTGCTGTGTTCGCTGCCGCGCGTCAACGACGTCGCGACCGGCATCGCGCTGATGCTGCTCGGCACCGGGCTCGCGTTCTACCTCGGCAAGCCGCTGATCCAGCCGCAGGCGCCGCAGCTGCCGCCGATCGCGCTCGGCGGCTGGAGCGGCTCGCAGGTGGTTCAGGCCGCGCTGCAGGTCAATCCGCTGCTGCCGCTCGGCATCGCGCTCGCGGCTGCTATGCGCTGGGGCTTCGCGCGCACGCGCTGGGGCCTGCTGGTGCGCCTCGCAGGCGATTCGGCGAGCGCGACCAAGGCGCTCGGCTATTCGGTCAACGGCGTGCGCATCGCCGCGACAACCGCCGGCGGCGCGATCGCCGGCCTCGGCGGCGCCTCGCTGACCTTGTTCTATCCGGGCAGCTGGAACGAGGGCATCTCGAGCGGCCAGGGCCTCATCGCGGTCGCGCTGGTCATCTTCGCGCGTTGGAGTCCGTGGCGCTGCGTCGGCGCCGCGCTGTTGTTCGGCGGTGCCGGCGCGATCGGTCCGGCGCTGCAGTCGATCGGCATCAGCCAGGGCTACTACCTGTTCGGCGCGGTGCCGTACGTGCTGACCCTGGTGATCCTCGTGATCAGTTGCCGGCCCGGCAGCGTCGCGCGTGGCAGCCCGGGCGAGCTGTCGTCGGTGCGCTAGCGCGTCGATTCGATGAACGACGTCCTTTTCAACGTGGAGTGATCGAGATGAGCGGTCTCGGAGGCTTGAACAAATCGCCGAACGGCGTCGTCATCGGCCTGGTCCAGCTGCAGCTGCCGATCGTCGAGACGCCGGCGCAGCTGCGGGCGCAGGCCGACCGCATCGTCGCGATGGTCGGCAAGGCGCACCGCAACAACGCCGGCCTCGACCTTGTCGTCTTCCCCGAGTACGCCTTGCACGGCCTGTCGATGTCGACCGCGCCCGAGCTGATGTGCCGGATGGACGGCCCCGAGGTCGCCGCGTTCAAGGCCGCCTGCATCCAGCACAAGGTCTGGGGCTGCTTCTCGCTGATGGAGTTCAATCCGAACGGCAATCCGTACAACACCGGCATCGTGATCGACGATCATGGTGCGGTCGCGCTCTACTACCGCAAGCTTCATCCGTGGGTGCCGGTCGAGGCCTGGGAGCCGGGCAACTGCGGCATCCCGGTGATCGACGGCCCGAAGGGCTGCAAGCTTGCGCTGATCATCTGCCACGACGGCATGTTCCCGGAGATGGCGCGCGAGTGCGCCTACAAGGGCGCAGAGGTCATGCTGCGCACTGCCGGTTACACCGCGCCGATCCGGCATGCCTGGAAGATCACGAACCAGGCCAACGCGTTCCAGAACCTGATGGTGACCGCCAGCGTCTGCCTGTGCGGCAGCGACGGCAGCTTCGACTCGATGGGCCAAGGCATGGTCTGCAACTTCGACGGCACCGTGATGGTCGAAGGCTCGGGACGGCCCGACGAGATCATCACCTGCGAAGTGCGGCCCGACCTGGTGCGCGAGGCGCGCACGCAATGGGCGGTCGAGAACAACCCGTACCAGCTCTGGCACCGCGGCTATGTCGCGGTGAAGGGCGGTGCGATGGACTGCCCGTACACGTTCATGCACGACATGGTGAGCGGCAGGTTCCGGCTGCCGTGGGAAGCCGAGGTCGTGCACACAGACGGCAGCTCGTGCGGCTTCGCGGCGCCGACGCGCAGCCACGATTCGGGCAATCGGCTGGCCGAAGCGGCGGCGGCGATCGAGGTGTCGACACAGAACCCGACGCGTGTCGACGAGACGAGCACCGCGCGTCCGTTCGACGCAGCGCGCAAAGCAGCCTGACGGAGCGACGCGATGCAGCGCTACGCGACGATCGACGCCGACCCGTATCCGTGGCCGTACGACGGCAACCTGCGGCCCGACAACACCGCGCTGGTCGTGATCGACATGCAGACCGACTTCTGCGGGATCGGCGGCTATGTCGACAAGATGGGCTACGACCTCGCGCTGACACGCGCGCCGATCGAGCCGATCCGGCGCCTGACGGCGGTGATGCGCGAGCTCGGCTTCGCGGTCATCCACACCCGCGAAGGGCATCGGCCCGATCTCGCCGACCTGCCGGCCAACAAGCGCTGGCGCTCGCGCCGGATCGGTGAGGAAGGCCGCGGCATCGGCGACGCCGGTCCGTGCGGCCGCATCCTGGTGCGCGGCGAACCGGGTTGGGAGCTGATCCCCGAGCTCGCCCCTCGCGCCGGCGAAGTCGTCATCGACAAGCCCGGCAAGGGCTCGTTCTGCGCGACCGACCTCGAGCTGATCCTGCACACCCGCGGCATCGTCAACCTGCTGCTCGCCGGCATCACGACCGACGTGTGCGTGCACACGACGATGCGCGAGGCGAACGACCGCGGCTTCGAGTGCCTGTTGCTGAGCGACTGCACCGCTGCGACCGATCATGGCAACCATTTGGCCGCGCTGAAGATGGTGACGATGCAGGGCGGCGTGTTCGGCGCGGTCGCGCCGTCGAGCGCGGTGCTGAGCGCGCTCGCGGCGACGGCGATGACCGCATGACGACACCCTGCCCCGCCGCCCGCTCCGTGGAGACCGCATGACCGCGCCGCTCGATCCGCATCCCGCGCCGACCGGTGCACTCGCGCTCGACACCTACGACCTGACCAAGACCTTCGGCAGCTTCACTGCGATGGACCGCGTGACGATGGCGGTCGCGCCCGGCTCCGTGCACGCGCTGCTCGGCGAGAACGGCGCCGGCAAGAGCACGCTGGTCAAGTGCGTCGCCGGCTCGCAACGGCCGGACGGCGGCTCGATCCTGATCGATGGCCGCGAGCACGACATCGCGACGCCGATCGTCGCGCGCGCGCTCGGCATCGGCATGGTCTACCAGCACTTCACATTGGCGCCGGGGATGAGCGTCGCCGAGAACCTGCTGCTGGCCGGCGGCCGCACGCCGGCGCTGATCGACTGGAAGAAGGAGCGCGCCGCGTTGAAGGAATTCCTGCGCTCGACGCCGTTCACGCTCGACCTCGATGCGACCCCGGCGGGCCTCGCCGCCGGCGAGAAGCAGAAGCTCGAGCTGCTGAAGCAGCTCTACCTGAAGCCGCGCCTGCTGATCCTCGACGAGCCGACCTCGGTGCTGACGCCGCAGGAGGCGGACGAGGTGCTGGCCTATGTGCGCGCGGTCGCGCAACGCGGCGAGTGCACGGTGCTGATGATCACCCACAAGTTCCGTGAAGTGATGGCGTACGCCGACGAAGTGACGGTGCTGCGGCGCGGGCGTAAGGTGCACGGCGCGAAGGTCGCGCAGACGACGCCGGCCCAGCTCGCGCAGACGATGATCGGCGAGTCGGCGGCCGGTGCCAGCGCCGCGGCGGCCGAAGGGCACGCGGTGCCGCGCGAACCGACACCGTCGAACGCGCCGGTCGCGCTCGACGTCGACAACCTGAGCGCGATGGGCGACCGCGGCACGCTCGCGGTGCGCGACCTCAGCCTGACGGTGCGGGCCGGCGAGATCCTCGGCATTGCCGGTGTCTCCGGCAACGGCCAGCGCGAGATGGTCGAGGCGATCGTCGGCCAGCGCGCGCGCGCCGGTGGCAGCGTCCACGTCGCCGGTGCGCCGTACGCCGGTCGGCGCAGCGAGAACCGCCAGCTGCAGCTGCGCGCCTTGACCGAAGAACCGCTGCGCAGCGCGAGCGTCGGCGAGCTTAGCGTCTCGCACAACATGGCGTTGCGCGACTTCGACCAGGCGCCGCTGCAGGGTGGCTCGCTGCCCGGCCTGACCTGGCTGCGCTACGGCGCCTGGCGCGAACGCGCACGCGCCTGGATCGCCGAGTACGGCATCAAGACGCGCGGCGAGAACGCGCCGATCGCGAGCCTGTCGGGCGGCAATGTGCAGCGCGCGGTGCTGGCGCGCGAGCTGGCCGGCAATATCAAGGTGCTGATCGCCGCGAACCCGGTGTTCGGCCTCGACTTCGCCGCGGTCAGCGAGATCCATTCCCGGATCCTGCAGGTGCGCGCGAAAGGCGGCGCGGTGCTGCTGGTCAGCGAGGACCTCGACGAACTGCTCGAGCTCAGCGACCGCATCGCGGTGATGAGCGAAGGTCGCATCGTCTTCGAGACTGCGGCGGCAAGCGCCGACCGCCGCACGATCGGTTCGCACATGGGCGGCGAGGCCCATCACGCACCAGCCGAGTCGCACGCGCCGGCGCTGGCGGAGGCGGCATGAGCGGTGTGACAGGCTCCGATCTCCACGCGACGGTCGCGATCCCGGCGACACCCTTCGAATACCAACTCGCACCAGGTCGCACCGCACTCGTCGTGATCGACATGCAGCGCGACTTCGTCGAGCCGGGCGGCTTCGGCGCCTCGCTCGGCAACGACGTCACGCAGTTGCACAGCGCGATCGCGCCGATCGCTGCGCTGCTCGCGGCCTGGCGCTCGCGCGACTGGCCGATCGTCCACACGCGAGAGGCGCACAAGCCTGACCTCTCCGACTGCCCGCCCGCCAAACGGCTGCGCGGCCAGCCCGGCCTGCGGATCGGCGACGCCGGCCCGATGGGGCGCCTCCTGATCGCAGGCCAGCGGGGGGCCGACATCATCCCGGCGCTGGCTCCGAAGGCCGGCGAGCTCGTGATCGACAAGCCCGGCAAGGGCATGTTCTGGGCCACCGGCCTGCACGAGACCTTGCAGGCGAACGGCATCACGCACCTCGTCTTCACGGGAGTGACCACCGAGGTCTGCGTGCAGACGTCGATGCGCGAGGCGAACGACCGCGGCTACGAGTGCCTGATCGTCGAGGACGGCACCGCCAGCTACTTCCCCGAATTCAAGGCGAGCGCGCTGGCGATGATCGCGGCGCAGGGTGCGATCGTCGGCTGGCATACCCCTTCCAGCGTGCTGCTCGCCGGCCTCCCGGCCTGACCGCTGCGCGCCACGCCCGATAATTTCGCTTCCGCTCCCTGCGAGCGTTCGAAACGGACTGGCGGTGCTGCGCATCCTTGTCGTCGAAGACAACCCCGATCTGCGCGAGACGCTCTCGCTGTTGCTCGAGGCCGATGGCCGTCACGTCGAAGCCGTGCCCAGTGCGGAAGACGCGCTGCGTGCGTACACCGCGCAGGCGTTCAATGTCGTCTTCACCGACGTCAAGCTGCCCGGCATGTCCGGCCTCGACCTCGCCGCCCAGCTGCGCGCAACGGAGCCGCCGCCGTGGCTCGTGATTTCGTCCGGCGCCGCAGTGCCGGAGCTCTCCGAAGAAGACGCGCGGCGAACGCGCTTCCTCGGCAAGCCGTTCGCGATGGAGACGCTCGACGCACTGCTCGCCGAGTTCGAGGGCCCGCGCTGACCTGCGCGATCCCCCCGGCGAGCGTCGCCTGCGGGCCGCGAGACCATTCACGCTGCCTAGAATGAATCGCAGGCGTCCCCGGCGGTGTTGCCGAGCCGCCCACTGATCCAGGAGACACCCATGTCCGCAGTTCGAGAACGCGGCAGCGCCGATGCCGCGACCGGCATCGAGATCGTCCGATTGGGCGGCAACATCGGCGCCGAGATCCGCGGCGTCGACCTGCGCCGGCCGCTCGACGACGCGCAGTTCGCAGCGATCGAGGCTGCCTTCGTCCGCCACGAGGTCATCGTGCTGCGCGACCAGGACATCACGCTCGACCAGCAGATGGCGTTCGCGCGCCGCTTCGGCGAGCTGTCGATCCATCCGTTCTCGCCGAACCTCGACGACCAGCGCGAGGTCATCGTGCTCGACTACTCGGCCGACAACCCGCCGGCCCTGACCGACCAGTGGCACGCCGACGAGACCTTCCGCGCTGCGCCGCCGATGGCGACGATGCTGCACGCGAAGGTCGTGCCGGCGTATGGCGGCGACACGCTGTTCTCGAGCATGACGGCGGCCTACACCGGCCTCTCGGAGCGCATGAAGCAATACATCCACGGCCTCGAGGCGCTGCACGACTTCAAGCCGTGGCGGCCGCTCTTCACGAGCTCCGAACGCCATCAGGCCAAGCTGCGCGAGATCGAGCAGCAGTACCCCAACCCGTGGCATCCGGTGGTTCGCGTCCATCCGGTCAGCGGGCGCCGCGTGCTCAATGTCAATCCGCAATTCGTCGTCAAGCTGCGCGGGCTGAAGGACGACGAGAGCGACACGATCCTGCGCTACCTGTACGACCGCGCGAAGATTCCCGAGTACCAGCTGCGCGTGCACTGGGAACCGAACACCGTCGTGATGTGGGACAACCGCTCGGTCCAGCACTACGCGCCACACGACTACTACCCGCAGCGCCGCACGATGGAGCGCGTCACGATTGCCGGCGACGCGGTGGTCGGCGTCAGCGGGCCCTACACGCCCGAGGCCGGCGTCGAGCCGCTGCCCGACGGCAAGGGGCATCGGCCGGTGCATGCCGGCAAGGCGCCTACACGCGAATTCGAGCGGTGAGATGGACCACCCCCGAAGCGGCCTGCGGCCGCTTCCCCCTCGAGGGGGCAACACCTGCGGACCGGCAGAGCCGAATCCGCGGCGTTTGCTTGAAGGTTGTAGAGCGCTCGCTGCGCAGATCGGCACAACACCATGACAACGACATGAACCACTTCCTTGGCCGACGTGATGCGCTCCGAGTGCTGCTGGCCTCGCTTGCAGCCACACAATTTCCGGTGACAGCGTTCGCGGCCGACTACCCCGACAAGCCAATCCACCTGCTCGTGCCGTTCCCGCCCGGCGGTCTGACCGACGTGCTCGGGCGCATGGTCGGCGAGCGCCTGCGCAAGTCGCTGAATCAGGCCGTCGTGGTCGAGAACAAGCCGGGCGCCGGCACCCTGCTCGGTGCCGGCGCGGTCGCGAAGGCGCCGGCCGACGGCTACTCGCTGATGGTCGCGACCAGCACGACGCTCGGCATCTCGCCGTTCCTCTACGAGAACACGCCGTTCAAGATCAGCGACCTGACCGGCGTCGCGATGCTCGGCGACGTCACCTTGCTGCTGGTCACGCGGCCCGACTTTCCGGCCGCCAACGCGGCCGAGCTGGTCGCCGCGGTACGTGCGAAGCCGGGCGGCTACAACTTCGCGTCGCCAGGCAGTGGCACCGTGCACCACCTGCTGATCGAGATGCTGAAGGCGCAGGAGAACCTGAACGTGCCGCACGTGCCGTATCAGGGCAGCGGCCCGGCGCTGACCGACATGATGACCGGCCGCATCGACTTCATGCTGATCGATGCGTCGATCGGCATGCCGCAGGTGCGCGCCAACAAGATCAAGCTGCTCGCGATCGCAGCCTCGAAGCGCTCGGCGCTCGCGCCGGAGACACCGACCCTGAACGAGACCTACCCGAAGCTCGACCTGCAGGCCTGGCAGTCGATCGCGGCACCGGCCGGCACGCCGCCGGCGATCGTCGCGAAGCTGAACGCCGAAATTAACCGCGAGCTCGCGACGCCGGAGTTCCGCGCCGAGCTGTCGAAGGTTGGCCTCGAGGCGCGCCCGATGGGCGTCGTCGAGTTCAACGAGATGATCAGGAAGGACGCGCCGCGCTGGGCCGAGCTCGTCAAGCTGTCGGGCGCAAAGGCGAACTGACGGCGGCGCCGAACGAGCGGCGCCGCCGGTTCTCGGAAAGAGGCCGGCGTGGCGGGCCGTCAGAAGGTCGCGACAGACTCCGTCTGCCGATCGTTGCTGCGGGCCGCGGTCACGCGCCGTTCTGTGGCCGGCGACGACTCGAGCGCGCGCCCGGTGCTCGCCTCGCCGTTCGCCTGCGGCAATGCCGCGGTCGATCGGATGACTGCCGCCTCGGCTCGATGAGGCTGCGCGTCCGCGGCGGCCGTCGTCGGGATCGGGACGTCGATCCAGAACGGCGACGACACGATCGCAATCGCGGCGACCGCGATCGTCAGCAGGCCCGCCCGCGCCTCCATCCAGCGCGCCACGCGAAGTCCCGACGGCACGTACGGCAGCACCTTCGGCGACGCGTGCGCCTTCGCGGCCCGCACGTCCGGCATCGGCTTGCAGATCGGCTCGCCGGCACCGAAGCGCTCGTCGTCCGCTTCGCGGCCAGCCTCGCGCACGATCGCCGGCATCGCGAGCGCGACGCGCTCCGGCGCCTCGATCGGTCCCATGTGGCCGAGCCCCGCCAGCGTGACCCGGTCGGCGTTCGGCACCAGGTGCGCGAGGCGCTCGAGGACCACCCGCACCGGCGCCGGCGAGCGGTCGCCGCCGATCAGCCGGACCGGCATCGGCAGGCGCGCGTAGTCGACGTCCCGGGCACCGTCCTCGAGCGCCGCGGTGAACTCGGCGCCGACCTTCGGCATGCGCAGCGCGAGGGCCTGCTGGCGTGCCGGACTCGTCTTCGCCCAGGCGCCTTCGCCAGACCAGTAGTCGACGAAGCGCGCTGCCGCATCGGCCGGTGCCGGCCCGGCCATCCGCTGCACCGAGCGAGCCAGCCGGATCACCTCGTAGGCGAGCGGCGTCATTGCCGGGCTGTCGAGCAGCAGGCGAAAGCGCACGGGCTCGTACAAGGTCAGGCTCTTGATGCGATCGGGCCAGCGCAGCGCGATCTGCAGCGCAACCGCGCCGCCGTACGAATGGCCGAGCAGGTGGATCCTGCCCGCCTGCGCGGTGATCAGCGGCGCGAGGTGATCGACTTCGTCGTCGAGCGAGAGCGGCGCGCCGGCCGGCCACGGCGTGCGCCCGTAGCCGAGCAGATCGGGCGTCAGCACGGTCAGTTCAGCGGCGAGCGAATCGGCGAGCGCCTTCCATTGGCGGCCCGAGCTGGCGCTGCAATGCAGGCAGATCAGCGTGTCGCGCGGCTCGGCGCTGCCTTCGCCGCTCAGGTAGGGGATCGGTTCCATCGACATTCCTTCAGACGGTCTCTCCAGCGGGACCGTGCACGAATGGTCGACGGCGCCGGTATCGCGGCGATGTCGTCGCGGCGCGCCTGCGTAGTCGATGCGTATCGACGCTGACCTCGATGTAATCGGCATGTATCAGCGCCGTATCGGCGAGGCAATGCCACGCCGCGCACAGCAACCCGCACCTAAACTGGCCGGCCATGATGAACGCCGTGCCCACCTCCGCGGTCGAGCCGAAGCACTGGGACCGCGATGCGCAGACCTTGCGCCGGGCCGCGTTGGCGGCCGCGAATCGCACCAGCCCGGCTCTCTTCGACGATCTCGTCTGCGAGACCGCCGCCAGCCTGCAGGTCGCGGTCGCGTTTATCGCGGTCTATGCCGACGAAGCGCAAACGCGGCTGCGCAGCGTCGCCGGCGTGCTCGACGGCAGGCCGCTGCGCCCGTTCGAATACCCGCTCGAAGGCACGCCGTGTGCGCAGGTGGTCGGCACCGAATTCCGCTTCGTCGAATGCGGCATGTCGCATGAGTTCAAGTCGGGCACGATCTTCGCGGCCAAGGGCATGGACTCGTACGCGGCCTACCCGCTCTGCGACGGCAATGGCTTTCAGCTCGGGCTGCTGGTCGCGATGGACCGCAGGCCGCTGCCCGACGCGGCCCTTGCCGAAGCGGTGCTGAAGATCATCGGCAGCCGCATCGCGGTCGAGCTCGAGCGGGCGAGTGCCGACGCGGTGCTGCGGACCGCCGCTCTGGCGGTCTCGAACGCGCGCGGCGCCTCGGTCTTCACCGAGCTCGTGCGCTACCTCGCGACCATCCTGCGCGTCGACATGGCGTTCGTCGCCAAGCTGATCCCGGAACAGCCGCAGATGCTGCAGGTCATCGCGATGCAGCTCGATGGCCAGCCGGTTGACGAGTGGCGCTACGACATGCAGGGCACGCCATGCGAGGTCGTGCTGAACGAAGGCTTCAAGGCCTACAGCGCCGACGTCGGCAACCTGTTCCCGACCGATGCAGCGCTGCTCGAGAACGAGCTCGTCGCCTACGCCGGCCATCCGCTGCACGACCTCGACGGCAAGCCGGTTGGCATCCTCGCGATCGCGTCGCGCCAGCCGCTCTGGCACCCCGAGCGGATCGAATCGATGATGCAAATCTTCGCGGTGCGCGCCGGGGCCGAGATCGACCGGCTGCGCAGCGAGGAGGCGTTGCGCGGCTCGGAGGAAAGCTATCGCACGATCTTCGAGGCCAGCGAGGACGGCGTCGTGATCCACGACTGGCACACCGGCACGCTGGTCGATCTGAACCCGAAGGCCTGCGAGATGTCGGGCTATCGCCGCGAGGAGGTGCTCGGTGCGCCGATGACCGCGTTCTGCACCGGCCTGCCGCCGTTCTCCGAAGCCGATGCGAGCCGCAATCTCGCGCTCGCGCAACAGGGCCGCTGCCCGCCGTTCGAATGGCAGCGCCGCAACCGCGACGGCAGCCTGCACTGGGACGAGGTGCGCCTGAAGCCGGTGACGATCGGCGGCGTGCCGCGCATCCTCTCGTTCAGCCGCGATATCACCGAGAAGAAGGCCGCCGAGGAGGCGCTGCGCCTGCGCGAAGAGCAGTACCGCGCGATCTTCGAGGCCTCGTCCGACGCGTTCGTGCTGCGCGACGCGAACCTCCAGGTCGTCGACGTCAACCCGGCGTTCCTGCGCCTCTACGGCTTCACGCGCGAACAGCTGGAAGCGCGCGGCGGCTACCCCGAGACCTTTCCGACCGGCTACGTCGCCGAGCGGCGCGAGCGCATCGAGCGCGCGCTGAAGGGCGAGGAGTCGCGCGTCGAGACCGTCGCGCTGCGACCCGACGGCAGCCGCTTCGACGCCGACCTGCGCGTCATCCCGGTCGTCTACCGCGGTCAGCCGCACGTGCTCTCGGTCGTGCGCGACATCACCGAGCGGCGCGTTCGCGAGCGCGAGCTGCAGCGCAGCGAGGCACGCCTGCGGGCGACCGTCGAGGCCGCGTTCGACTGCATCATCGGGATGGACGACGGCGGCCGCATCATCGAGTTCAACGCTGCCGCCGAGCGGGTGTTCGGGCACCGCCGCGACGCCGTGCTCGGCCGTGACCTCGCCGCGGTGATCATCCCGCCGCGCCTGCGCAGCGGCCACTCCGACGGCCTGGCGCGCTACGCGAAGACCGGCCACGGGCTGTACATCGGCCGCCTGGTCGAGACCGTCGCGATGCGCGCCGACGGCACCGAGTTCCCGGTCGAGCTCGCGATCAGCGTCGCCGCGGCGAAGGACGGCAACATCTACGTCGGCCACCTGCGCGACATCACCGCGCGGCGCCAGAACGAAGTCCAGCGCGCCGAGCTCGAGAGCCAGCTGCGCCAGGCCCAGAAGATGGAGGCGATCGGCCAGCTCACCGGCGGCATCGCGCACGACTTCAACAACATCCTGACCAGCGTGACCGGCTATGTCGTGCTCGCGACAGAACGCGCGCAGGCGCTCGGCGAAGCCACCATCATGCGCCAGCTAGCGCAGGCCCACATCGCGGCGCAGCGGGCGCGCGACCTGATCTCGCAGATGCTTGCGTTCGCGCGCCGCCAGCGCGGCGTGCGGCGGCCGTTGCGGCTCGCCGCCGAGCTGCGCCAGTCGGCACAGCTGCTGCGCTCGACGCTGCCGAGCTCGATCGACCTCTGCACCGAGCTCGACGACGCGACGCCGGCGGTGCTGTCGGACTCGGTGCAGATCGAGCAGGTGCTGTTCAACCTCTGCATCAACGCGCGCGACGCGATCACCGGCTCGGGCGCCGTGAAGATCGGGTTGTGCACCGCCGTGCTGAGCGGCGTCTGCGCGTCGTGCAAGGCGCCGGTCAACGGCCGCTGGGCGGTGCTCTCGGTCGCCGACACCGGCAGCGGCGTGCCACCGGCGGTGCTGGAGCGCATGTTCGAGCCGTTCTTCACCACCAAGGAAGTCGGCCGCGGCTCCGGCATGGGCCTCGCGATGGTCCACGGCATCGTGCACGACCACGGCGGCCACCTGCTGGTCGATCCGGCCGAGCCGAACGGCAGCGTGTTCCGCGTGCTGTTGCCGCTCGCGCTCGCGACCGGCGCCGAAGCCGCCGTGGCCGGCAACGCGGCGCCCGCGTCGGCCGATCGCCTGAAGGGCCGCGTGCTGCTGGTCGAGGATGAGGCGATGGTCGCCGCGTTCATGTCGGAGCTGCTCGCCGGCTGGGGCCTTGACGTCGAGCACTGCACCGACCCGCTCGAGGCCGAGCGCCGCCTCGGCGAACGCTCCGCAGCGATCGACCTGCTGCTGACCGACCAGACGATGCCGGGCATGACCGGGCTCGCACTCGCGCAGCGCGCCGCCGAGCTGCGGCCCGGCCTGCCGGTGCTGCTTTACACCGGCTTCGGCGAAGGGCTCGACGAAGCCGACCTCACGCGCTCGGGCGTGCGGACGCTGCTGCGCAAACCGGTCGACCGCGAAAGCCTGCGCGCGGCGCTGCGGGAGGCGCTGCCGGCCTGAGCGGCCATTGCAGCGCGGCGGCCACCATGGCCAGCGCCATGTCGGCGAGCCAGAGCGGCGTGTAGCTGCCGGTGTGCTCGACCGCGATGCCGCCGAGCCAGGCGCCGGCAAAGCCGCCGACCTGGTGCACCAGCATGATCGCGCCGAGCAGCGCCGACAGCCGCTGCACGCCGAAGTGGCGCGTCAGTAGCTCGGCGGTCGGGGGCAGCGCCGCCATGTAGGTGGCGCCCATCGCGACCGCAAACAGCAGCAGGACCCACGGCGACGGCGGCGCCACGAGGAACAGCGCGACCGAGGCGGCGCGCATCGTGTAGATCGCCATCAGCAGCGGCGCACTGGCCCAGCGCCGCATCAGCACGCCGATGCCGATGCTGCCGGCCATGTTGGCCGCACCGGCGAGCGCCAGCCAGCCGCCGGAGAACGCGGTCGACAGGCCGCATTGCTCGATCACGCCGGGCATGTGGATGCTCAGGAACGCCACGTGAAAGCCGCAGATGCCGAAGCTCGCCGCGACCAGCCAGAAGCGGTGGTCGCGCAGCGCCCCGTCGGTAGACTGCTGCGCCGCCGCCGGTGGAGCCTTCAGGTCACGCTCGCGCGGCTTGAACGACAGCGAGAGCGGCAACGCGAACAGCGCGAGCGCGGCAATGCCCCAGAGCGCGGAGACCCAGCCTTCGCGGCCGATCAGCAACGTGACGAGCGGCGCGAACAGCAGCTGGCCGGCCGGGCCGCCGGCGCCGACGATGCCACTCGCGAGGCCGCGTTCATCCGCCGGTGCGCGCCGGCTGACCTCGCCGAGCAGCAGTGCGTTGCTGGCGACCGCGGTGCCCGCGGTCTGGATCACCAACATCAGGAAAACCAGCGCGAGCATGCCATTCGCGAGGCTGACCAGCGCGGTGCTGGCGGCGAGCACGCAGGCACCGACCGTGATGACGCGGGCGGTGCCGTGGCGGCGCGCCAGCGCGCCGACGATCGGCAGTGCGAGGCCGGCGGCGAGTTGCCCGACCGCGGCAGCGAGGCTGATCTGGGCCATGCCGAGGCCGGTTGCCGTGTTGAGCGGCGACAGGAACAGGCCGAACGAGGTGCGGCTGCCGCCGATCAGCGCCGTCAGCGCCGTCGCCGCGGCCGTGATCTTCCATTGCGGTGCCTTCATGGACCGTACTCCATCGATCTGCCGACGCGGCTGCGCACGCGGGTCGCCTCGGCCTGGTGCCAGGCTTCGGCGAGGTACGAATCGAACTCGCTGGGATGCATCCCGAGGTCGCGCAGCGCGTTCGCGTCCAGCGTCTCGAACTCCTCGCGGGCCCGGGCGCGAGCGCGCCGCTCGGCGTGCGCGATCTTGAGCCAATGCAGGCCGGCGACGATGCGATGAATGGCCGCCTCGACGCCGGCGAAGTGCGCGGGTGCGACGGCAAGGGTGGTGTTTGCTTTCATGACGGATCTCCGATGGATGCGGATGGCCGCGCCGAAGCGCAGCGATTCTCGGTACGGGTCAGGCAGCCATCGGCTGCGGCGGGTTGGGCACCGCGTAGGTCAGCGGCGCGAGCGCGTCCTGGATGCGCTGCATCTGCGCGCCCGTGACCATTGACGCGAGCACCTTCTGGAAGCGCGGCTCGAGCACGCCCGAGACGATGTACTGCCAGCGGTACGCCTTCAGCACGGTGTCGCGGACCTGCTGCATCCGATACGCGCTGAGCGGCGGCTCGAGCGACCCGAGGAAGTAGCCGGCATCGGCGTTCGCCTGCGCCTGCAGGATGCCGTCGACCGCGCCGACCAGCGCAATCAGGTCGTCGACTGCGGCATCGCGCTCGGCCGGCGTCAGCTTCGCGTCCTCGCGCTGCCACTCGATCTCGTCGAGCACCGCGTGCTGCGACTCCTCACGCCAGTGGAACAGGAAGACGTCCTTCCAGAGATCCGAGAGGGTCTCGTCGTGCTCGATGCTGGCGCGGTAGTGGGCCAGCACGAAGAGCTCGATGTGGCAGGTCAGGGCCAGCACGGCCCAGGTCGACTTGCCGAGCACCGCGCTCGCGACCGCACTCGGCTCGGCGACACGGACGTAGCCGGGCTTCATCTGGTCGGCCATCATCTCGTCGATGCGGCGGAACAGCGCCTGGTGCTTGAGCTCCTCGTCGGTGAAGCGGACGACGGCCTCGAACGCGCTCTGGTCGCCGAGTGCGTGCTCGCCGCCGATCTGCAGCATCTTGGCGGCGATGAAGCGCTCGACCAGGCCGAAAAGGTTCGCGTAGGTGCGGCCCTGCACCTGGCTCAGCGCGCGGCTCTCGGTCGCGCTCAGGAACGGCAGCTCGTCGACGAGCGAGAGGCCGCGCGGCAGGAAGGTCTTGGAGAAGTCGAAGGCACGGCCGCGGATCACGTCGCGTTCGATCTCCCAGCGCACGCGCTTGGAAATCTCGATGACCTTGGCATAGCGGTTCGTGGTGGACGGGGAGACGGTGGCGTTCATGGTGCTTTCCTTTGTCAATGCGTTCCGGCGTGATGCCTTGGAACGTGCAAGCAGTGTCGGAAGCGCCGGTAATCGGCACGCGTCTTGCGACGTATCGCGTGTTATCGTTTTGTATCGAGATGACCTCGACCCCACGAACTCCGCAAACCATGGACGGCACTGCCAGCGTGCTCGTCGTCGATGACGACCCCGGCGTTCGGGCCATGCTGCTGGAGTACCTCGGCGGCCACCGCTACGCCGTGCGGGCCGCCGCCAACGGCACCGAGATGCGCGCTGAGATCGAGCGCGATCTGCCCGACCTGATCCTGCTCGACATCCGCATGCCGGGCGAAGACGGCCTGACACTCGCGCGTTACCTGCGCGAGCGCTACGACGTCGGCATCATCATGGTCACCGCGTCGGGTGATGTCGTCGACCGAGTCGTCGGCCTCGAGATCGGCGCCGACGACTACGTCGCGAAACCGTTCGATCCGCGCGAGCTGCTGGCCCGCGTCAAGAGCGTGCTGCGGCGGATGCAGGCGCGCGAGGGCGAGGCCGGCCACGCCGCTGACGACGACACAACAATGACTGCGCCGCCCGAGGCAGCGGCACCGGCCGCAAACGCCGCGGTCCGCGTGCGCTTTGGGCGCTGCCGGCTCGACGTCGATGCGCGCCGGCTGTTCGAGGAAGACGGGCAGGAGATCGCGATGACCGCGATGGAGTTCGATCTTTTGCGCGTCTTTCTCGCGAATCCGAACCGCGTGCTGTCGCGCGACCAGCTGCTGCAGCGCACGCGCAACCGCGAGTGGGAGCCGTTCGACCGCTCGATCGACATCCGCATCGGGCGGCTGCGCCGCAAGATCGAACCCGACCCGCAGGGCGAGCCGCGTTGCATCCGCACCGTGCGCAATGCCGGCTACATGTACGTGCCGATCTGAGGAAAAGTTTTGTCAGCGCTGGCGCGGATCGAGGGCGTCGCGCAGGCCGTCGCCGAGCAGGTTGAACGACAGCACCAGCAGGAAGATCGAGAGGCCCGGCCAGATCGCCATCCAGGCCGCGTTGTCGACGTAGTTCTTCGCGGTGTTCAGCATGCTGCCCCAGCTCGGCGCCGGCGGCTGCTGGCCGAGGCCGAGGAACGACAGGCTCGCCTCGGCGATCACCGCCGCTGCGATCGCCAGGGTCGCCTGCACGATCAGCGGCGCCGCGATGTTCGGCATCACATGGCGCAGCGCGATCCGCAGCGGCGGGTTGCCGACCGCGCGCGCGGCCTCGATGTAGTCCTCGACCTTGACGTTGATGACCTGGGCGCGCGTCAGCCGCACGAAGATCGGCGTCGCCGAGACGCCGATCGCGATCATCGCGTTGGTCAGGCTCGGACCGAGGAACGCCGCGAGCGCAATCGCGAGGATCAGGAACGGACAGGCCAGGAATGCGTCGGTGATGCGCGAGATCAGCGCGTCGACCGCGCCACCGATGAAGCCGGCCGCGAGGCCGATCGGCACGCCGAGCAGCAGCGAGATCGAGACCGAGACGACGCCGGCGAGCAGCGACGCGCGCGTGCCCCAGACGACGCGCGACAGCACATCGCGGCCGATCTCGTCGGTGCCGAACCAGTGCGCCGCCGAGGGCGCCTTGCGGACCGCGCTCCAGCTCGTCTCGATCGGGTCGTGCGGTGCGATCCACGGCGCGAAGACTGCGAGCGCGATGAACGCCAGCACGACGACGAGGCCGAGCATCGCGCCGCGGCGTCGGCGGAGCCGGCGCCAGGCGCGCTGCCACGGGCCGGCTTCGCGCTCGGCGCGGCGCCCGGCCGGCAGCGGCGCTCGTGGCGGCGCCGGCGGCGGCGTGCCGAAGGCATCGCCTTCCGCGATCGGCGTGCTGCCCGAAGCCGGCATCACCGCGGCCATCGTCATCAGCTCCGCAGGCGCGGATTGACCGCGAAGTAGGCCAGGTCGGCGAGCAGGTTCAGCACGATGTAGGCGGTGGCAGTCACCAGCACGACGCCCTGGACGACCGCGTAGTCGCGGTTGAAGACCGAGTCGACGATCAGCTTGCCGAAGCCCGGGATCGTGAAGACCTGTTCGGTCAGCACCGCGCCCGACAGCAAGGTGCCGAGCTCGAGCGCGCCGAGCGTGATGATCGGCGTCAGCGCGTTGCGCAGCGCGTGCTTCAGCACGACGACGCGCTCGCTGAGCCCCTTCGCGCGCGCGGTGCGCACGTAGTCGGCCGACAGCACCTGCAGCATCGCGCTGCGCGTGTGGCGCATCAGCACGGCGGCGATCGCGTTGCCGAGCACGAAGGCCGGCATGATCATCGCGGCGAGGTTCGCGCCCAGGTCCTCGAACGGGCTGACATAGCCGGAGGCCGGCAGCCAGCCGAGCTGCACCGAGAACAGCAGGATCAGCAGGATGCCGAGCCAGAAGTTCGGCGTCGACAGGCCCCACAGCGCGAACACGTTGGCCGCGTAGTCCCACGCGGTGCCGCGGCCGACGGCAGAGACGACGCCGGCCGGAATGCCGATCACCAGCGCGATCGTCATCGCGAGCAGCGCGAGCTCGACGGTCACCGGCAGCTTCTGCACGATCAGCTCGAGGACCGGCTGCTGGCTGCGCACCGACTCGCCGAGATCGCCCTGCAGCACGCCGCCGACCCAGTGCACATAGCGCATCGGCAGCGGCTCGTCGAGGTGCAGCTTTTCGCGCAGGTAAGCGACGACGTTCGGGTCGCGCTCCTCGCCGGCCAGGATCACCGCCGGGTCGCCGGGCAGGAGCTGCTGCAGCCCGAAGATCAGCATCGAGACGAACAGCAGGGTCGGCAGGATCGTCGCGACGCGGCGGACCAGGTACTCGAGCATCGGATCGGGCCGGCTGGCAGAAGATCGCAGCGACGACGACGTCGCGTCAGTTTATCTTCAGACCCTGCACGCGCAACAGCCCGTCGGGCACGTTGCGCACGCCGCCGAGCTTCGCGGTGTAGGCCCACAGCCAGTTGCGGTGGTACAGGTAGATGATCGGCCGGTCCTTCAGCACGCGCGCCGCGATCTGCTCGTAGACCTTCTTGCGCTCGGCCGGATCGCGCAAGGTGCGCGACTTGTTCAAGAGCTCGTCGATCTCGGGCACGCAGTAGCCGGCGTAGTTCAACGGCTGCTTGCAGGCGTCGAAGCTGTAGAGGTTGCCGTCCGGATCGGCGCGGCCGCTCCAGGCCAGCACGTAGGCCTCGAAGTCGCCTTTGTCGGCCATGTTCAGCGAGGTCGCGAACTCAGTCGACTGGATCTTCACGTCGAAGCCCGCGTCGCGCACCATCGCCTGCACGATCAGCGCGATGCGCTGCGCGTCCGACGTCGTCGGCGTGATCAACGTGACGCTCGGCTTCTCGATGCCGGCCTCCTTCAGCAGCGCCTTGGCGCGCGCGACGTCGCGCTTCGGCACCGGCACGTTCTTCGCGTAGTACGGGTTGCTCGGCGCGACCCACTGGTTGCCGACCGTCGCCTCGTTGTCCATCGCGACCTGCACGATGCCCTGGCGATCGATCGCCAGCTCGAACGCCTCGCGCACCCGCGCGTCCTTGCCGAGCGCGTGCTTCTGCGCGATCTCGCTCTTGCCGACGTTGATCGTGATGCCCTGGTAGCCGATCTCGGTGATGCGCGCGACCTTCAGCTTCGCGTCGCTTTTCAGCTTCTCGATGTCGGACGGCGCAACCCGCTCGATGAAGTCGAACTGGCCCGAGCGCAGGTTCGCGAGGCGCACCGTCGCGTCGGGCACCGGCGTGTAGACGATCTTGTCGAAGTGGACCTTGTCCTTGTCCCAGTACTGCGCATAGCGCTCGAACACCATCCGGTCCTGGGCGACCCGCTCGACGAACTTGAATGGCCCCGAGCAGACCGGCTTGACGCCGAAGTTCTGGCCGGCGGCTTGCGCCGCCTTCGGCGAGACCATCATGCCGGCGCGATCAGCGAGCGCCGCGAGCAGCGGCGAGAACGGCGCCGACAGGTTCAGCTTCACCGTCGACGGATCGACGACGTCGACGCTGGCGACCGGACGCAGCTCGCCGCTGCGGTTGGAGCCCGGCATCGTCTTGTGGCGCTCGAGGTTGAACTTGACCGCGGCCGCATCGAGCTTCTCGCCGTCATGGAACGTCACGCCGGACCGCAGCTTGATCGTCAGCGCCTTGCTGTCGGCCGACCACTCGTAGCCGGTCGCGAGTTGCGGCACGATGTTCAGCTTCTCATCGACGTCGAACAGCTTGTCGCAGAGCGCCGCAAAGACGATCCGGCCGACGAAGGTGCGCGCCAGGGTCGGATCGAGCACGTCCGGGTCTTCGGCAAGGCCGACGCGCAGGGTCTGCGCCTGCAGCGCGAACGGCGCGAGCGCCAGCATCAGGGACGACAGCACGCGGCAGGAAAACATCTTCATCACGGGGACCTCCGGAGGGCGAGACAGGGAGCGTTGGACGGATCGATCATAGGGACGGCCGTGCGAAGTCGCGCCGCCGGCGGGCTCGTCGGCGCGAGCCGATCATTCGATGACATGGTCGGCGCGCAGCAGGATCTCGGGCGGGATGCGGATGCCGATCTCGCCGGCGGTCTTCTGGTTGACGACCAGCTCGAACCGGGTCGCCTGCTCCATCGGCAGGTCGGCCGGCTTCGCGCCCTTCAGGATGCGCTCGACGAAACGGGCCACGCGGTCATTGAACTCGGCGAGCGTCGCCCCGTACGTGACCAGGCAACCACGCTGCGCGAACTCGCGGAACTCGCACATGGTCGGCATGCGCTGCCGGCGCGCCACCTCGAAGACGCGGTCGAGCGCGCTGTTGGTGACGGGGTCGGTGAACGTGAGCAGCGCGTCAGGCCGAAGCGACTCGATCGAGGCCAGCGCGCGATCGACCTCGGTCCGATTCGGCAGTTCGACCGGCAGGACCGAGATGCCGGCCGGTTGGGCCGCCTCTCGGGTATGGCGCAGATGCTGCGCGGTTCCAGGGTCGGTCGGGTTCTGCAGCACGCCGAGTCGCTGCAGCCCGGGCACCAGCTCGCGCAGCAGCTGCAACCGCTTCGCATCCAAATCCGGTGCGAGGCTCTCGACGCCGGTGATGTTGCCGCCCGGTCGCGCCAGACTGGTGACCAGACCGGTGCCGACCGCGTCATGCGCGGCCCAGACGACGATCGGAATTCGGCTTGTCGCCGCACGCGCCGCGAACGCCGGCGCATTGGTGAATGACACCAGCACGTCGACGTTGAGGCGGACCAGCTCGGCGGCCATCGCCGGCAGGCGCTCGGGCTGGCCTTCCGCGCGCCGCCGTTCGATGACGAAGCCGGGTCCTTCGATGAAGCCGCGTGCCCTCAGCAATGCGATGACGGGCTCCTCGATCGGCGTCGTGTTCAGCACCAGCAAGCCGATCCGCAGGACGCGCGCTGGCGCTTGCGCCTGCGACGCCGCAACGAGCGGCAACCCCGCGATCGCCACGAGAAGGGCAGCGCGGATCGCGCGCGACATGCTCTTCAGCGACGCCTTCATCGCGTCGCGCCCTCGAGCATCGGATCCGAACCCACCACGACATCGGCACGGAACGCCGCCTGCAAACGAGCGAGCCGCTCGCGCGCCGGCGTCGGCGCGGGCGCGCGCAATGGCTTGACCGCGGGTGCCGCGATCTCCTTCCAGAAGTGGCAGGCCACGCCGTGCCCGGCCTCGAAGACCAACGCCGGCGACTGCTCGCGGCAGAGCGGCCGCACATGCGGGCATCGGGTGTGGAAGTGGCATCCCGAAGGCGGTGCGAGCGGACTCGGTACATCGCCGCCGACCAGTCGGCGCTCGCGCGCGAGGCCCGGCTCGGGCAGCGGGATCGCGGCCAGCAGGCCCTGCGTGTACGGATGTCGAGGCGCCGCGAACAGCGCCCGCTTCGACGCCGTCTCGACGACCCGGCCGAGGTACATCACCGCGATGCGGTCGGCGATGTGGCGCACCACCGCGAGGTCGTGGGCAATGAACAGGAACGCGAGCCCGTAGCGCTGCTGCAGGTCCTGCAGCAGGTTGACGACCTGCGCCTGCACCGAGACGTCGAGCGCAGAGACCGCCTCGTCGCAGACGATCAGCTTCGGCTCGACCGCGAGCGCGCGCGCGATGCCGATGCGCTGGCGCTGGCCGCCCGAGAACTCGTGCGGATAGCGGCGCGCATGCTCGGGCGCGAGGCCGACGGTGCGCAGCAGCTCGGCAACGCGCTCGTTGCGGCCTTCGGGCGCGAGGCCGTGCAGCATCAGCGGCTCGGCGAGCGTCTGGCCGACCGTCATGCGCGGGTTCAGCGACGAGTACGGGTCCTGGAAGATGATCTGCATCGCGCGCCGCTCGGCGCGCAGCGCGCGTGCATCGAGCGCACTGAGGTCACGGCCGTCGAAGACGATGCGGCCGGCGGTCGGCTCGATCAGGCGCAGCACCAGCCGGCCGAGCGTCGACTTGCCGCAGCCCGATTCGCCGACCACGCCGAGCGTCTCGCCGGCCGCGATGTCGAGGTCGACGCCGTCGACCGCGCGCACCGCGCCGCTGACGCGGCCGAACAGCCCGCGCCGCACCGGGAAGTGCTTGACGAGACCGGTCGCGCGCACGAGCGAGGTGGCGGCGAGGCGCGTCCGCGCTTCGTCGCTGGCGGCCACGCCGGCCGGGTCGCGCGCGGCCGTCACGCGACTTGCTTTCCGACGCGGGGGCACGCCTTCTGTCCCGCACCCGCAGTGACCGAGCCGCACGCCGGCGTCGTCATGCAACCCCCACCGCATCGCGCTCGCGCAACGCGCGCTCGGCGGCGAGCCGGTCCGGATCGAGCGGCGCCTTCCAGCATGCCGCGAGGTGGCGCTCGCTGAGATCGCGCAAGGTCGGTGGGGTCGTGCGGCAGCGCTCGTCCGCGAACGGGCAGCGCGGCGCGAAGCTGCAGCCCGGCTCGGGGCGGAACGGGCTCGGCACCTGGCCGTCGATCGATGCGAGCCGGACCGCTTCGGCATCCAGCCGCGGGATCGAGCCGAGCAGGCCAACCGTGTACGGGTGCTGCGGCGTCTCGAACAGCGCACCGACCGGCGCCTGCTCGACGACCTTGCCGGCGTACATCACGACGACGTCGTCGGCGACCTCGGCGACGACACCGAGGTCGTGCGTGATCAGGATCACCGCGGTGCCGGTCTCCTGCTGCAAGGTGCGCATCAGCTCGAGGATCTGGGCCTGGATCGTGACGTCGAGCGCGGTCGTCGGCTCGTCGGCAATCAAGAGGCGCGGATCGCAGGCGAGCGCCATCGCGATCATCGCGCGCTGCCGCATGCCGCCCGAGAGCTTGTGCGGATGGTCGTGGAAGCGCTCGGCCGGCGCCGGGATGCGCACCCGCGCGAGCATCTCGATCGCCCGCGCCTCGGCTTCGGCGCGGCCGATTCGGCGATGGCGCAGCAGGCCCTCGACGATCTGCTCGCCGATCGTGAAGGCCGGGTTCAGCGACGACATCGGCTCCTGGAAGATCATCGCGATCGCATTGCCGCGCAGCTCGTTCAGCGCGCGCTTGTCGAGGCCGACCAGCTCGGTGCCCTCGAAGCGCACCGAGCCGCCCGCGACGCGCCCCGGCGGCTCCGGAATCAGGCCCATGATCGACAGCGCGGTGACGCTCTTGCCGCAGCCCGACTCGCCCACGATCGCGAGGGTGCGGCCGGCCTCGACCTCGAAGCCGACGCCGTCGACCGCGGTGAAGGTGCCGGCGTCGGTTGCGAACTCGGTGCGCAGGTCACGGACCTCGAGCAGCGCGGTCATGCGGTGTCGTCCGGCGCCACGCCAGGGCCGCCGACGTGACCGCTTCCCTGCGTCATCACGCGGCGCCGTCCCGGCGCGCGTCGCGCTCGGCGCGGAAACGTTCGATGCGGGCCTCGATCTCGCGCCGGTCGGTCACGCCGACCGGGTCGTGCCGGCCCGGCAGACAGGTGAAGAACGGCTGCAGGCGCTCGAAACTCTTTTCGTAGAGACGCTGCAGTTCGCGCACCGGCTCGGCGTGGTCGTCGACCCGCAGGTCGAGCTCGAGGTGGTCTTCGTCGCCCTGGATGCGCAGCGCCGCCGCCTGCTTGCCACGCTTGTCGCCGCCCGCCGCCTCGCCGGCCGCGAGCGCGGCAAGCAGGCGCTCGGCGAGCGGCCGACCGGCCACCGCGATGTACGCCTGCACGCTCGCGTCGACGACCTCCGGGCCGGCCAGCATGTTGCCGGCCACGCTGAAGCCGTTGCCTAATTGATGCCCGCACCAGCCGATGCATTCGCCGCCGGTGTGCGCCGCGCCGACGCCGCTCGCCGGCAGCACTTGGAGCTGGCGCTGACCGCGCCCCTCGTCCGCTTGGATCAGCGCCGCGATCACGTGCTCGGGCGCCTCACCAGCGGCCAGCCGGTCGAGACCGGCCGGGCCGTACAGCGGGTTCAGCAAAGCCTGCGTCGCGACCGCACCAACGCCGCGTCGGGTGTGCGCGCACCAGGCGCCGACGGCGAGAAAGCAGCTCGCGATCGCGATACCGAAGCGGCCTTCGCCGTCGCGGGCAATGATCGACCAGGTCATGGATGAATGTGGGGCATCGGCGCCGAATCGTCCGGCGGAGAACTAGCAGGAACCGTTCCGCAAGGGTAGCGCGCTCGAACTCAGCGCGGCTGCGCCGGATGCGCCGCGATCGCATCGAGCAGGCCCTGGTACTTGGGCGCGCTCGCCGGGTTCTCCGTGACATGCTCGAGCACACCCCAGAGACCCCACTTCGACCAGCGCCCGATGTCGTTGTACTGGTTGAGCAGGCCGCCGCTGCCGGCGACCCAGGTGTCGACATATTCGCGATAGACCTCGCGCATGCGCGGCAGGCGGTGCGCGGCGCTGAAAAGCGCCGTCAGCGCGTCGTGCCGCTCGGCCGGAAAGGCCGAGCTGCTGTCGCTCGCGCCGGCCTCGTAGGCGAGCAGCGGCAGCTTGTAGCGCGCCGCAAGCTTCGCGTTGTCGGCGACCTGGGCCTTCACGTCGCCGCGGATGTTCGCCAGCATCTGCTCGACGACGGCTTCCGGCGTCAGCGTGAGCGTCGCGGCGAGCTTGGCCAGATCGTTGGCCGCAGCGGCGTGGAAGTACGGTGCGATCGCATACGCATCGACCCGGGCGGCGGTGTCCTTCCAGCCGAGCACGTCGCTGCCGAACTGGGTCCAGACCGCCTGCCCGGCGGCGACCGCGCGCCAGCGCGTGCGCTCGGCGCGGCCGAACACCGCATCGACGATCGCGACGATCTGGCGCGTGCGCTCCGCGTACCAGCTCGAGCCGAAGCCTGCCGGCGTCGGCAGGCCGAGCTCGCGCGCCTTGGCAACCGCATAGCGCGCCTGCCCGAACGAGCCGTTCCAGACTTCGTTCGAGTACTCGATCCACACGACCCGGCGCGGATCGAGCCGGGTCTTCACCAACATCGCAAACTGCCGCACATAGTCGTCGTCGGCCTGGTGCGGAATGCAGAACCACGGCTCGGCCTGCAGCGTGTTCGCGAGATCGATCATCCGCTCGACCGGCACGCCCCGCTCGCTCGTGTAGACCGCGTCGCCCGGCAGCGGCCGGTCGGCCCAGCGCACCAGCGGCGAGTGGTTGACGGCGCCCCAGTCCATGAAGCGCAACGTCGAGAACGGCGCGAGCCGGCGCAGGAACTCCGGGTTGAATGGCTGGCTCGCTGCGCTTGCCTCGGTGCCCGGCCAGAAGTAGCGCACGTCGCGCACCGGATTGGCCGGATTCGTCTTCTCGATGCCGACCCAAAGCGGCCCGCGCGTGTCGCGCACATCGAGCACGATGCGGCCCGGCGCACGGCTCGCGACGCGCACGGTGCTGAGCGGAAAGGAGAGTTCCCCCTCGCCGTCCCAGCGCACGACGTACTCGCCGGGCGCGTAGCGGGTGTCGCCCCAGGCCACCGCCATATGGGCCCGCTGGCCGGGTTCGAGCGCGGCCGGGTAGCCGGTCGGGGTCAACGTCAGCTTGCCGACTTCGGCACCGTTCGCATCCCGCGACCACCAGCCGCCGCCGTTCTTCGTCAGGTCGACGAACGGAAACTGCGTCGAGTAGTAGGTCAGTCCGGCGAGGTTGATGCCGACATGCGGCGAGCGCGGCGGCAGCGCGATGCCGATCGGCGCCGTCGGCGTCGCGTCCGCGGCCCGAACACGAGCGACCCCCAGCCCCGCGGCGAGGCCACCGACCACCAGCGATCGACGACGGATTGCGGGCCCTTGCGTCATCGGCTCATGTTATGCGGCGCGGCGGTGCGCTCAGCCCAGGAACGCGCCGTCCGCGACGAGCCGTCGCTGCAGCGTATCGACCGGCAGCTCGTGCACGCTGCAGCCGGCCTGCAGCGCGAGCGCGGCTGCAGCGCCGGCGGCCTGCCCCATCGCGAAGCAGGCCCCCGACACCCGCGCAGCGGAGTGGCCGTCGTGCGTCATCGACGCGCAGCGGCCGGCGAGCAGCAGGTTGTCGGCGCCCCCAGCGGTCGCACGGCGCGGTAGCAGCATCCGGTACGGCAGTTGGCTGTAGCCGCGCGACTGGGGAATCGGCGGCCAGCCCCATTCGACGTCGCCGGCGACGTGCTTCTCGAGCGGCCAGCCGTTGACGCCGATCGCATCGTCGAAGCTCGCGCAGGTCAGCACGTCCTCGCCGCGCAAGCGGTATTCGCCGATCAAACGCCGGGTCTCGCGGATGCCGAGCTGCGGCGCGATGTCGAGCGCGTAGGCGGCCTCGAAGCCCGGCACGCGCGCGCGCAGGAAGCGGAGGTAGTCGACGATCTGGCGCCGGCCCTCGAGCTCGCCGGCGCTCAGCGAGCGCGCGTCGGTGCCGTCGGTTGCCGAGCCGTCCGGGTTGCGCAGCTGCGTCACGTTGACGCGCCATTCGTACGGGTGCTTCTGCGGCCGCACGATCGCGCCGCGGCGCGGAAAGTGGAAGTCGCCGGACGCCTCGGCCGCATCCATCAACTGCGGGATCGTGCGCCACGCATCGGCGGCCCGTTCGGCATCGACGTTGCCGACACGGAACATCAAGGTCGGGTACAGCAGGTTGCCGTGCTCGTCGCCCTTCTCCATCGGCACGCCGGCGCGGTGCGCGATCTCGCCGTCGCCGGAACAGTCGATGAAGACGCGGCCGCGAATCGCGAACCGGCCCGACTTGGTCTCGACGAACAGGGTCTCGATGCGGCCATCGTCCGCACGAGCGACCCCTGCGGCCAGCGCATGAAACAACAGGTCGACGCCGGCGTCGACGAGCAGCGCATCGGCGGCGCACTTGAACGCCGACATGTCGTAGGCCTGCGCGTGGATCTTGCCGAAGATCAGATGCGGCTCATTGAGGCCATCGAGCGCGCGCATGCGCTTGAGCAGGTCATCGGCAATACCGTGCACGACCTGCCGGATCGTGCCGTGCACGTTGGCATGCAGCCCGCAGAAATTGGTGACGCCGGCCGCCGTGCCCATACCGCCGAGAAAGCCATAGCGCTCGACCAGCAGCACCTGGGCGCCGACACGCGCCGCCATGGCTGCGGCCGCGATCCCGGCCGGTCCACCGCCGAGCACCACCACGTCGAACGATCCGAACAGCGGCACTTCACGCGCCGGCTCGGTGACGTGCATGGCGCTCGGAAAGTCAGAGGGATCTGAGGTCATGGTCGACGCGCCGGCGCGCGACGATGCGATCCGGCGAGGTCGACTCTAGCGCGGACCAGGACTCGCCCACACCGACGCAGGCCCTCCCGTGCCTCACCGGCCATGGACTCAGCGCCGCAGCACGACGCCGCTTGGCGCGACGCTGACCTGCAGCTCGACGTCGCCGTCGACCGGCACGTAGCTCGCCGAGCCGTATTCGGCATCGAGCAGCGGCGCCAGGAAGACGTAGCGCTGACGCAGATCGAACAGGTCGACGACGCGAGTCGGCGCGAGCGCATGCACGCTGCGCGAGGCGCTGCGCTCCTGCTCGACCGAGCGGTAGCGGCCGCCGATGCGGTCGAGCTCGTAGACGGTCCGCAGACCGATCAGGTTGGCGATCGGCTTCCACTTCAGGATGTGGGCATCGACCTGGATCTCGTCACCAGCGATTTCGTAGGTCGCCTCGCGCCCGTCGGGAAAGACGAAGCGTGCGGTGAAGCGCTGGGGCGCGGTCTTCTTGATAAACACGCGGCCGGCCGGCTGCTCGTCGAGCAGCGCGCGGTAGCCCTGGGTGCCGAACGAGACTGCGAGCGCGAGCGCGCCGAAGCACAGCAGCAAGGCGCCGACCAATGCGCGCGAGATGAAGCGGAGTGGCCGCGCGCGCAGCAGCGCGAACAGGCCGGCGACGACCGCGATCACGCCGACGATCGCGCAGGCGATGCCGACGTAGAGCAGCAGCGAACTCTCGGCGGGGCTGGGCATCGGCGCATTCTCGGCGGGGTCCCGGCGCTCGTGTGCGGAATTGCGTGAAGGGCCTACCCCCGTGGCCGGTACCCAAACGCCATGCAACGGACGGAGTTACAGCGCTGTGACCGGAGCGGTTGAGATAGCCCCACATCGCTACGAGCCGGCTGCGGCCCTAGCAGACGGATTCGAATGCCACCGGCAGGCTGTGGGCGTGGTCCGACAAGCAATCGCAGACTCGCCCGACCCGCTCATCTCGAGGGCGTGACTACCTTTGCAATATCCGCAAGGAGTCCGACATGAACCGCACGCAGTGGCTTTCCGTCTGGGGTTTCGCACTCGGTGCTGCCGCCAATCCGTACGCGACGGCGCAGACCTCGGCGGATTCTTCCGAGCAACCGATGGTTCAGCGCAGCGGCGCCGGCGTCGACTACATCAGCGGCGGCGCCAGCGAGAACGACCGCGAGTCGATGGCCGCGCGGCGGGGCGAATTTCCACTCACCGTGATGATGAGCATGCCGAACGGCGAACTGGCGGTCGCCGACCGCCTCAGCGTCCTGACGCCGCAAGGGAGCCTCTTGATCGTGCGCGACGCCGGGCCGGTGGTGATGATCAAGTTGCCGCCTGGGCCGTACATCCTCGAGGCGAGCTACCAGGGCCGGATCGAGCGCCGCTCGGTAGTGGTCGCATCGAGCGCGCAGACACTGAACTGGCGGATCGCCGGCTGATGCCGGGGCACGATGCGCGGCCGCGCGCCGTGTTAGGGTGCAGGCGGCTCGGTGATCACGATCACGACGCTGTCGCCGCTGGTCAGTGCGGTGACGGTAAAACGCGTCGGTACAAGACCTCTCGCGACCAGGTAGTCCCGCGTGCTGTTCGCCCGCTCGGTCGCCAGCAGCACGGCTTTCGATTGCGGGTCGGTCGGCGCCGAGATCGCCAGCCGCGTCGGCTCGGTGCGCTGTCCGCGCGCGACCAGGTCGAGCACCTTCGCCAGCGGTGGCTTGACGACGGCGCGGCCCTTGTCGAATGCGAATTCAAGCGGCACCTGGATTCGCAGGCTGCCTTCCCGCTGCGAATCGACGACGACCGGCGTGCCGCTAAACAGCTCCGCCAGCCGACGCTGCTCCGATGCGACCGTCTGTTTCGGCGCGGTCGGGGGTGCGGCGGAACCACCCGGCCCGACACCACCCGGCGACGACGGCGTCGAGCAGCCGACAACACCCGCGAGAACGAGAACACCGAGGCTGAGGAGGTTGCGCATACCTCGATTACAACCCGGATCGGCGCCGTGCTGAATCCTCGGTTCTCGCAGTGCGGTCCAAACTCGGCTCTCGATAGCGGCCCGGCGCCCGCTGCCTCGCAATGGGAAAATCGAGTTGCCGCATGCCCTGCGGTCCGGCCCTGAACCGGCAACCTCGAGGATCGCGGATGACCCCCACCACGCCGGCCGAGCGGCCCGACGCTTCACCCCTTACGTCACCCGTCGAGGCTGCAGCGGCGCTCGGAATACCCGGCGGCTTTCGCCCGTTGCGCTCGATGGGCGACTTCATCGCTGCGAACGGGCCGCTCCACGTACGCAGCCAAGACGGCGTGGTCCAGCTCGGCTTTCGGGTCGAGGCCCGGCACACGAACCCGATGCGCATCTGCCACGGCGGGATGATGGCGAGCTTCTGCGACATGCTGCTGCCGATCTCGATCCACCGGAAGAGCAAGGAGATCGGCTTTCGCTTCCTGCCGACCATCAACCTGCAGATCGACTACCTCGCGCCGGCCCGGCTCGGCGCCTGGGTCGAGGGCGAGGCCGACCTGCTGAAGGCGACGCGGTCGCTGGTCTTCGCGCAAGGACTCGTGACCGCCGACGGCACGCCGTGCGCCCGGGTCAGCGGGATCTTCAAGATCGGGCCGCCATTCCAGCCCGACCCCGCGCTCGCCGGCTGAGCCGGCCGCGCGCGAAACTCATCGCCGCGCCAAGCCGCAAAATGGCCCGCACACCTGGCGGGAGGACAACCGATGCAGACGGAATCGCAACTCGCGGCCTTCGTGCGCGGCTTCGACGCGCGCGATCTGCCGACGGAGGCCGCGTGTATCACGCGACGGGTCGTGCTGGCGGCTGTCGGCACTGGGATCGCCGGCGCCGCCGAAGACGGCATCGGGCCGCTGCGCGACCTGTTGCTGTCGCGCGGTGGGACGGCGCAGGCGCGCGCGCTGGTGTTCGGCGACCGCCTGCCGGCGGCGGCCGCGGCGCAGCTCAACGGCACGATGTGCCGCGCGCTCGACTACTGCGATGCGATGGCGCCCGGCATCCACATCGGCTCGTCGGTCGTGCCGGCCGCGTTCGCGGCGGCCGAGCTGGCCGGCGGCTGCAGCGGCGCCGAGCTGCTGACCGCAATGGCGGTTGGCTGCGAGGTCGGCGCCCGCTTCAACCTGAGCGAGTCGATGTACGACGGCTTCGACCCGACCGGCGTCGCAATCGTGTTCGCGGCGACCGCGACGGCATCGCGCGTGCTGCGCCTCGACGAGACGCAGACCCTGCATGCGCTCGGGCTCGCGTTCAACCGCTGCGGCGGCAGCTTCCAGAGCAACATCGACGGCACGCTCGCGGTCCGGGTGATCCAGGGCTGGGTCGCGCAGACCGGCATCGACTGCGCGCAGATGGCGCTGCACGGCATCAGCGGGCCGACCCGTTTTCTCGAAGGCGTCTACGGCTATCCGCACCTCTACGGCCGCGACCGGCTCGACCCGACCCAGATGGTCGCCGGCCTCGGCGATGAATGGCGGCTCGACCAGATGGTGTTCAAGAAGTACCCGAGCTGCGGCGTCACGCAGGCGCTCACCGAGCTGACCTTGGAGCTGGTCGACACCCTCGACCTGACGCCGCATCGCGTGCGCCGGATCGAGGTGCGATTGCCGCCCTATTCGCACAAGCTGGTCGGCCATCCGTTTCGGATCGGCACCAACCCTCGCGTCGACGCACAGTTCAGCGCACGCTACTGCGTCGCCAACGCGATCGTGCGGCGCGCCTCGAAGCTCGCCCACTTCAGGCCCGAGCAGGTCGGCGACGCCGAGGTCAACGCGCTTATCGAGCGGGTCGAAGTGATCGCGGACCCGGCGCTCGACGTGCGCGGCCACACCGCGGTCGACGTCGCGCTGACGACGAGCGACGGCCGCACCGTGCTGCGCCAGCTCGACATCGCGCCCGGCTTTCCAGGCAACGGCCTCAGCGATGTGCAGCAGATCGCCCGCTTCGAGGACTGCGTCGCCTACGCGGCGCAGCCGTTGCCGCGGCGCCAGGTCGACGCCTTCCTCGGCGGTGTCGAGGCGCTCGAGTCGCTCGACGATGCGCGCCGGCTGATCGACCTGCTGATCCTGCCGCAGCGCCTGCAGCCGGCCTGACGCTCAGCGACCGGGTCGCGCCGCGCCGAGCAGGTTGAGCGCGCCGATGAACGTGTTCAGGCGCTGGCGCATGAAGTCGGGCTGGACCGCCTCGGCATCGGCGAACTCGAGCACGACCGGCCTCGCTCGGCTGTCGGCGGGCCAGCGTGCGCCGCTCGACGCGGTCGGCTCGCCACTGCGCGCGAACGCGACCCAGCGCTCGGCCAGCGCGGCACCCGCCGCACGGTCGGCCGGAGTGAGCGGCGCACCGAGGCACTTGCAACTGTAACCGGTGCCGAAGACCGCCGGGATCTCGCCGCCGTGGCCGACGCCAGGCTGGTTCTGCGCATTCGACGACAACCGAGAGTAGTGGTAGCGCCAGGTCGGCGTGCGCTCCGACTGCAGTACCGCGATGCGGCACGCGAACGCGGTGAAGACCACGTCGCGCACGACCTGGCGTCCGAGCTCGGCGTCGTCGGTGACGCCGCGGTAGAGCGGTCGCACTGCGATGCGCGTGGCGCCGAGCTTCTGCACCAGCGCCGCCGGCTGGATGCCGAACGCGAGCGCGACGCTGGTCTCGTCGCTGTTGTTGCCGACCATCAGTGGGACAGCGGCCTGCTGCTGGGCCTGGAACGCCGCGAGGATCGAACGCGGCACCGCCGCATCGCCGACGATGAAGCTCGGCGCCAACGACAGCGCCGGGTCGTCGAACGATGCCAGCGTCTGCGCCGGCACGCGCCGCAGCTCGGCGAGCGTCGCCCGTTCGCCCGGCAAGCCCGCCGCCTTCGCGAGGCGGATGCCGGTCTGCCGCGCCTTCGCCCGCGAGTGGCTCGGCCGCTGTATGGGCTCTGCGCGATCGCGCGCTGGAACAGGCCCTGGGCCGGCGACGACGCCATCAGCGCGAGCACGCTCTGCGCACCGTCACTGGCCGAACACCGTCACCTGCGACGGGTCGACGCCGAACGACGCGATGTGGCGGCGGACCCATCGCAGCGCGGCGATCTGGTCGAGCAGGCCGAAGTTCGCGGCCCGTTCGGCGCTGCGTTGTCGAGGGCCGGATGGACGAAGAAGCCGAGCGGCCCGAGGTGGTAGTTGACCGTCACGACGACCACGCCCTGGCGCGCCAGCGGTTCACCGTCGTAGAGCGGCAGGCTGCCGCCGCCGAAGATCAGCGCACCGCCGTGGATCCAGACCATCACCGGCAGACGCGCGCCGGGCTCGGCTCGGCGTCCAGACGTTGAGGTAGAGGCAGTCCTCGCTCAGCGGACTGGGGTCGCCGCCGTTCTCGAGCGAGATTCCGGGCTTCTGCATGCACGCGCTGCCGTAGGCGGTCGCATCGCGTACGCCGCTCCAGCGCGGTGCGGGTTGCGGCGGCCGCCAGCGCAGGTCGCCGACTGGTGGTGCCGCGAACGGAATGCCCTTGAATGAGCTGACGTCGCCGTCGCGCGTGCCCGCGAGCGCGCCGGCGCTCGTCTCGATCCGACTCGGCACAGGTGTGGCCGTCGCGATGGATGCGCCAAAGATGCCGGCGAGCGCGACGCACGCGCCGCGCAGCCAACACCGCGCGCTTACGGCCGCCTCCGGCCGCAGGTGATGTCGCCTTCGCGGCAGTCGGCGAGGCGAGCGCGTTGGTCGGCGCGTTCGCGCGTCAGGCGTGCCACGCATTTCCAGTAGACGAAGCCTTCTGCGCTGCCGCCGTTGGCCGGTCCGCTCTCGTAGCGGCAAGCCGCCGTTCGAAAGCCGAGCCGCGCGCTCTGCATCCGGCGCAGGCGGTCGCGCTGGGTCGTCGGCAACGATTTCGAAAGCGCCTGGTAGCGATCGGCATAGCCCTTCGACGCGGCGAGAAAGTCTTCGTGGGCGCAGGCCGCCATGTCGACCTGCGTGGTGGCCGAACCGCACGCATCAGCGGCGGAGGACGCAGCGGTCGGCGGCGCGGGCGAGCGCTGCACCATCGAGAGACGCAGCGACAGCGGCGTCGATCCGCTGCCGGCGCTCACGACTTGCGTCGTCGTCATCCACAGACCGTCCGGCGTCTCGATGCGCGCGCGCACGGTCAGCCGAGCAGGGTCGCCGAGCTCAGGGTCGTACGGCAGGCGCCAGGCATAGGGCGGCCCGCCTGCAAGTTGCATCGACACGCTGGCGCGCTCGATCGCGGGGGCATCGGCGCGCGCCGTGTCCTGCAACGCGACGATCAACTTTGCGTTCGGCGGCGGCAGGATGCGCTCGAGGTAGATCGCATCGCCTTCGATGAAAGCGGTCGCGGCTTGGACAGCGGGACACGCGATCGCGGCGGTCGCAAGCAATGCGACGCGCGCCCAGCGGCACAGGTTCGGGCGGCGCGACGTCGCAACGCTCGATGCACGGACCCCCAGTGCCGAGCTCAACGAGAGTGGCCGGATCGCTCTCCTTCGTGCGCGGTGCGCGCCGGGCCGAAGGCCGCATGCGCGGCGCCGCGAAAGTCGGTCGGGGCCGGCTGGCCTTTGGCACGCGCGGCTTCGCGCGCGCGTTCGTGGTCCATGTCGGCCGGCACGAAGATCACGCGCTTGCCGGCGCGCCGCGCCGCCGTCATCTCGTCGCGCGCGATCGCGCCCCCGCCGATGCCGACGATCGTGCGGCTCGCCCGCACGATCGCCGTCGAGGTCGGCGACAGCGCCGACGAACCCGGCAGGCGCCCGCCCCAGGTCGTGTCGCGCACGAAGAACACGTCGTCGACGCACTTCGACAGCGCCACGCCCTGCTCGCGCGCGAGCACAGAGACGATGCCGATCGTCGCGAAGCCCATGCCGTTGGCCAGCTCGTAGACCGCGCCGATGCCTTCTTCCGTCGCGCCGATGTTGACGAGCGTGCGGCGCGGCTCGAACTTCGATAGAACCGCCTTCGCCTGCGCGAGCATCACCTCGCGGTCGTTGTAGCCGGCGCCCGAATAGCCGGCGAAGCTCAGCACGTCGAGATGGCGACTGCGGACGAAGGCCTGCACCTGTTTCGGCGTGGCGTCGTGCAGGGTGGCCTTGCCGTCGCACGCATCGGCGAGCGGCGAGACGCAAAGCAGCGCGGGAAGAACCCAAGCCAGCAGCGCGGAACGAAGCGATCCATGCCGAGGCGGGCTTGCGCACATCATCCGGCCCATTTTTGCCCAGGACGCTGCGAGACGCTTGGCCCGCGCCGAGGCGCGGGATCACGACGGCCGTGGAGCGACACGCGTTTCAAAGCGCCGCGGCGCATCGGACGCTCGTCGCGGGTCAGCGTCTCAGTGCAACGACGGCAACGATGCGATGGCCTCGTCGTTCAGCGCGCGCTGATCACGACAAATAAAGTCCGTCGAGATCGAGATCGCTAAGTCGTTGATTTCACTCGATCCCGTTGGGCCGCCAAAGTCCGTCGAGGACTAGCGGTAACCGTCGTCCTGTGAACTAGAGCGAAATAGAGTCTGTCGAGCGCTTGAAGGAGAGGCGCGGCGACCGCTTGCGGCCGAGGTCTGGCCGAGTGCGGGCACACATGACCGTTCCGCTAGCAGCAGGCCCAGTGCGAACGGCAACTTTCGGTCGGGTCAACCGCAAAGCGGGAGAGCCGGCAGTCGACCGAGCTTGTGTGAAAACTCCGCCACTGAGGAATGTTGGGGGTCGCTTGACCCTTGGCGAGG
>Ga0207659_10000154_pt1 | contig 40985 bp, 24 predicted proteins | sample KBSM43metaG_FD_184330 | JGI IMG/M metagenome (GOLD analysis project Ga0207659, IMG submission 184330) | Miscanthus rhizosphere microbial communities from Kellogg Biological Station, Michigan, USA - KBS M4-3 metaG (SPAdes) (version 2) | ecosystem: Host-associated > Plants > Roots > Rhizosphere >...
ACGCGCAAACTCAGTCGCGACCAGACCCGGCATGATGAGCGACACCTTGATGCCTGGATGCGTGCGATGGAGATCGACGCGGACATTCGCGGTAAGACTGTTGAGTGCGGCCTTGGCCGCGCTGTATGCGGACCTCGGTGTCGCCACAGGGACCCGCGCCAGGAACGACGACATGTTGATGATGTGGCCCCGGCCGCGCTCCATGAAGTGAGGTGCGATCACCTGCATCCCGTACAAGACCGACTTCACATTGATCGCGATCATCTCGTCGACATCTTCATCGGTGAGTGCCAGGACTGGACGAACGATGCCGCGGCCAGCGTTGTTGATCCAGACGTCCACGTGCCCGAACACCCGAATCGCCTCGTCGCGTATCCGCTCCACGTCGGAGCGCTGCGTGACATCGGCCGTTACGATGTGTACGCGCACGTTCGGCGAAGCGGCCGCCGCTTCCGCGAGCCCCTCGCGGCTGCGTGCGGCGAGCACAAGGTTGTCGCCGCGGCCCGCCAGCTCTCGCGCGATCGCGGCGCCGATGCCCCGGCTCGCTCCGGTTATGACGACGTTCTTCATGGAGGGAGTGTAGCTGGATGCGAAAACGAAGGGAGGGTAGGGCACTTCCCCTCCGCCCCCTAACTCCTTCCCCTTGGTGTCATCCATGAGCGAAGTCAGCGCCCGACTGCTGAGTTGTCAGACAATTACCGACAAAACGGCGGGAAAACCGCCTGCCGCGTTAAGAAAACCGCCTGCCGTGTTAAAAGGTCCTGACGTGCAGTTGCCCCTTCCACACGACATCGATTTGGACGCCGCCCTGGCCGAGCGCGTCGAGCAGATGCGTGAAGAAGAGCGCACCCGAATCGCACGCGAGCTGCACGACGAGCTGGGTCAGCTGCTCACCGGCATCAAGCTGGATTTCGTGGCGACCATCCGTCGGCTCCGCGAACTCAAGACGCCCGGAGATGTGGTCGATCGGCTCCAGTCGGCCATCGGGCAGGTCGATTTGGGCATCGCAATGGTGCGACGCATTGCGACGGGCCTGCGTCCGCCAGGTCTGGACCACCGCGATCTCGGCGGGGCCGTTGAATATGAAGCGCGCCGCATGGCCGCGATGTCGGGTATCGCCATGCCGGTCGTCGCGCGCGTCGATCACACTGTTGACACGGAAATCGCCACCGCTGCCTTCCGCGTGTTCGAAGAAGCGCTGACCAACGCCGTTCGCCATTCACACGCGAGCTGCATCGCCACGACGATCGGCACCACGCCGCGCGGGCGGCTGATGCTTTATCTGCGAGACAACGGCGTGGGCATCCCGCGGAATCGGTTGAATGCGCGGTCGCTCGGTCTGCTCGGGATGAGCGAGCGTGCGCGCACGGTTGGCGGCACGCTTCGCATCACGAGTCGCGCAGCTCAGGGCACCCGCGTGCTACTGACGCTGCCGCTCGTCCGCGATCCGGACTCCGGCTTGCCTCGAGCGGCGTCGAGGGTCCGGTCCCTAACCGAGTCGAGCGATCGGCCTCCGGCGGAGCCGAATGAGCTCCCGAAACCGAAATCGTCGCGTACACGAGCTGAAAAGGAATGAGCACGACGGTTCGGTACGACTCACCCGGTCGCGAAGCGGACGTGGCGACGCGTTCGGCGGCGCTGCGCATCATGCTCGTTGACGATCACCCGATCGTCCGCCGCGGCCTGCGCGACCTGCTGGCCGACGCGTTTACGGGAGCGATCATTTCCGAAGTCGGTTCCGGACGCGAAGCGATCGCGGCGCTGAATTCCAATCCGTGGAATGTGATTGTGCTCGACCTCTCGTTGCCCGACGGCAGCGGCCTCGACGTGCTCAAAAGGGTGCGCGAGCTGCGGCCGCGCCTTCCGGTCCTGATTCTTTCGGTGCATGCCGCAGATCAGTTCGCCCGGCGCGCGATCGCCGCCGGGGCGTCCGGATATCTGACAAAGGATGCGGCCGATGTGGAACTTGTCAGCGCGGTTTCGAAACTGGCGCGCGGCGGCAAATACTTCGGCCCCGATGTGCTCGAACACGTCGCGCTCGGGCTGCGTCCGGACCGCGACGATCGGCCGCACGAACGCCTCTCAGACCGCGAATATCAGGTGTTGCGGATGATTGGCGGCGGCAAGACCGTGTCGGAAATCGCGACGGAACTGTCGCTGAGCGTCAAAACTGTCAGCACGTACCGCGCGCGCATCCTCGAAAAAATGAGGATGCGCACCAACGCCGAGCTTACTCATTACGCCGTCCGCCACGGTCTGGCGGAATAATTTCACGTTCACGTTCCTTCGCGGGATCGGGCGGTTCCAGATCCGGCTCCAACGCACCAGCTTGGTCGACCGCCGCTTCGCCGCGGGTCGCCTGCGCCGCCCCTTTGGACGGGTCTGTTTCCGGAAAGTCGATCCCGCCCGGCGCCGTCAGGAAATCGGCCGCGCCCGGTCCGCTGATTCTCAATTTCTTGGATTTGTTGGGCATATCGTCCTCCCGTGTCGTTCGCGTGGCGCGCCGCCGCCCTCCCGTTCATGTTCGCGGCAGGTCTCTCCGTCTTCCCAGTCGGGAGCGACAGCCGGAATGTCTGCACCGTAGGGGTCGCCGCCAATCGAACCGGGTTCCCTATGCGTGAGCGTCGACGGGTCGCGCGCCCCGGGAATCAAATCGGCTGAGGTATGCCCGTCCGGGTGAATTACAAAAACTTCGCGCATGTTTTGCTCCCGCCTCCGCGCGATGCCAACCACGTGCGCACGGCGTGGCGAAGGCTGGCAGTTGTTTTGATGCAGGCATGAAGCCATGCGCGTCTGGCCAGGTCAACCGTACCCCCTGGGGGCGACCTGGACCGGTCTCGGCGTGAACTTCGCCATCTTTTCTGCCCACGCGACCAGCGTCGACCTCTGCCTCTTCGACTCACCAGATACCGCCGCACCGTCCGCTTCGGTCACATTGCCGGAGCACACCGATATGGTGTGGCATGGCTACCTACCCGACGTGCGTCCCGGACAGTTGTATGGCTACCGCGTTTACGGTCCGTACGATCCTGGTGCCGGATTTCGCTTCAACCCCAACAAGGTCGTGCTCGACCCATACGCGAAGTCAATCGGCCGTTCGGTGCGATGGGACGACTCGGTGTTCGGCTACACGATCGGTGATTCCCGCGGCGATCTCTCGTTCGATGCACGCGACAACGCGGCGTTCGCCACACTGGCGGCGGTCATCGATCCAGCGTTTACGTGGGGCGACGACCGGCCGCCGCGCACGCCGTGGCACAAGACCGTGATCTACGAAATGCACGTCAAGGGGTTCAGCAAGCTTCACCCCAACGTGCCCGAACCGCTCCGCGGAACCTACGAAGCCTTGACGACAGAGGCGGCGATTGAGCATCTGCAGCAGCTCGGAGTGACCGCCGTCGAACTGATGCCGGTCCACCATCATGCGTACGACCGTCATCTGGTCGAGCGCGGCCTGTCGAACTACTGGGGGTACAACACGCAGGCGTTTTTCGCGCCCGACATCCGCTACTCCGCCTCTGGACTTCCCGACGATTCGGTCCGTGAGTTCAAGCGCATGGTGAAGGCGCTCCACAGCGCCGGCCTCGAGGTGATTCTCGACGTCGTCTACAACCACACGGCGGAAGGCAACCATCTCGGCCCCACGCTCTCGCTGCGCGGTATCGATAACCTGTCGTATTACCGCCTCGTTCCCGACGACAAGCGGTACTACCTGGATTTCACCGGGTGCGGAAACACCTTGAACATGCGGAGCCCGCAAGTGCTGCAGCTGATCATGGACAGTCTGCGGTACTGGGTGCTCGACATGCATGTCGACGGCTTCCGTTTCGACCTGGCGAGCACCCTCGCGCGCGAACTATACGATGTGGATCGACTTGGGGCGTTCTTCGATATCGTTCATCAGGATCCGGTGCTCTCGCAGGTGAAGTTGATCGCCGAGCCGTGGGATCTGGGCGCCGGGGGCTATCAGGTAGGTAACTTCCCGGTCCTCTGGACCGAGTGGAACGGCAAGTACCGCGATGAGATGCGGGCGTTCTGGCGCGGCGACGACCGGGGTGTCGCAGAGGTGGCGACGCGCATCGCGGGAAGCAACGATCTCTACGAGCACAGCGGCCGGCGACCGTACGCGAGCATCAACTTCATCACTTCGCACGATGGCTTCACATTGCAGGATCTGGTCAGCTACAACCACAAGAACAACGAACGGAACGGGGACGGCAACCGCGACGGTGAGGACTTCAATCTGAGCTGGAACTGCGGCATCGAAGGATCGACCAGCGATCCGCGGGTCATCGAGCTCCGCGAGCAGCAGAAGCGGAACCTGATGGCGTCGCTGCTATTGTCGGTCGGCGTTCCGATGATCAGCGGTGGCGACGAACTCGGCCGGACGCAGCACGGCAACAACAACGCCTACTGTCAGGACAACGAGATCAGCTGGACGTGCTGGAGTCTGATGCCGGAGCAGAAGGATTTTCTTGATTTCACCCGCCGTCTCGTCCGCTTCCGCCGCTCGCAGCCAACCCTGACCCGACGCAAGTACTTCCAAGGGCGCTCCATCCGCGGGGCTGACGTGAAGGATATCTACTGGCTCGATCCAAGCGGACGCGAGATGACGGATGCGGCATGGAACGCGCCGCTCGTCCGGGCGCTCGGCGTGCTCATGGTCGGTGATGCGATCGACGACATCGACGAACGCGGACGTCTTGTCTCCGGCGATACACTGTTGATCCTCCTCAACGCGCATTTCGAGTCCGTCCCGTTCGTGCTCCCCGCCGCGGGCAACGGGCATCAGTGGGTACGTGTCATCGATACGATCGAGGCACACCCGCCGGAGGCACGGTTCACAGGTGGGACGAAGTATGCCCTGCAGGGGCGGACAGTCGTGCTCTTCACGCTCGAGAAGCATCGGCCTCATCGCCGCGCCTCCGATCATGACGTCGTCGAGATCGACGAGCGGATGGCGCTTCAGGTGATGCGTTAATGGATAGCGTCGAGTCCGGGATTCGCGACTCGGCTGGCCCCGAGCGGAGTCGGGGAGGATTTAGGATTCGCTCCGACGACGCGTCGGCTCAGGGTGCCGGGCCTCGTGACGAGCGCGGCCATCATCGTGTCGTCATCGAACGGGTCTGGCCGGAAATCGACGCCGGCCGATTTCCGATCAAACGAACAGTCGGTGAGCACGTCACCGTCAGTGCCGACGTCTTCGCGGATGGCCACGGTCTGCTTGCGGGAGTGCTGAAGTACCGATTCGTTCCGGCGGGGCGCCCTTCGCCGGACCAACGAGGCTCGGCCGAACCCGCCCCACGTACTACCAATGAGAGTGAATGGCAGGAGATCCCCCTAACTACCCGAGACAACGAGCGGTGGGACGCCGCGTTCCCCGTCACCGAGCTCGGCGAGTACGAGTACACGATCGAAGCCTGGGTTGATCGCTTCGGCTCGTGGCTGAAAGAGCTCGTGGCGAAAGTGGACGCGGAACAAGACGTCTCGAGCGAGCTGCTCGAGGGCGCCGAACTGATTCAAGCGGCGGTGGGCCGGCTGAAGCCGGCCCCTACGTACGAGGGCGGACCGGCGTACGAGGCCGTAGGGGCCGGCTTCAGCCGGCCCACCGATCCCACTGAGAACCTCCGCCTCCTCGAAATCGCCGATCTGCTCCGAAGCGATGCGCCGCAGGTTGCGCGCATCTGGGCCGCAAAGGATCCGAATCTGCGCCTGCTCATGGATGCGCGCCCCGACCGCACCGCATCGACCACATACGATCGGGCGCTGCGATGCGTGGTCGATTCCGTCCGCGCACGGTTCGGCGCGTGGTACGAGATGTTTCCGCGCTCGGTGACCTCCGACGCGTCACGCAGCGGCACATTCCGCGAGGCAGAGGCACGCCTCGCCGATATCGCCGCGATGGGGTTCGATGTCGTCTATCTGCCGCCTGTCCATCCGATCGGCGAGACGTATCGCAAAGGGCGCAACAATGCGCTTCTCGCTTCGCCCGGCGATCCCGGTAGCCCGTGGGCAATTGGCTCCGCTGCCGGCGGGCATACCGCGATCGAGCCCAGCCTCGGCACGCTCGCCGATTTCGACCGGTTCGTCCGTCTCGCGAATCGACTTGGCCTCGAGGTCGCCCTCGACATCGCGTTTCAGACATCACCCGATCACCCCTGGGTTCGCGAGCATCCAGAGTGGTTCCGGCACCGTCCCGACGGCTCCATCAAGTACGCGGAAAACCCGCCAAAGAAATACCAGGACATCTACCCGATCAATTTCGAAACGGCGGAATGGGAGCCGTTGTGGGACGCGCTGCGCGACATCTTTCTGTTCTGGATCGGACACGGCGTCAGCATCTTCAGGGTAGACAACCCGCACACCAAGTCATTCCGTTTCTGGGAGTGGGTGATTGGCGCGGTTCGCCGCGACTATCCTGACGCGATCTTTCTTGCCGAGGCGTTCACGCGTCCCACGGTGATGCGGTACCTCGCAAAGGTGGGATTCACGCAGTCCTACACGTACTTCACGTGGCGGAACACGGCTTACGAATTACGCGAGTACCTGACCGAGCTGACCAGAACCGAGCTCCAGGAGTACATGCGGCCGAACTTCTTCGCGAACACACCGGACATCCTGCATGAATACCTGCAGACCGGCGGCCGTGCGGCATTCGAAGTTCGACTGATTCTCGCCGCGACGCTCGCCGCCAACTACGGAATTTACAGCGGATTCGAACTGTGTGAAAACGTGCCCGTGCGGAAGGGCTCGGAGGAGTATCTCGACTCTGAGAAGTATCAAATCAAACCGCGCGACTGGAATCAGGCCGACAGTCTTCGCGAGCTCATCGCACGCGTGAACGAAATCCGCCATCGCCACGCCGCGCTGCAACAGAACGCGACGCTTACATTCCACAATACAGACAATCCGCAGTTCCTCTGGTTCAGTAAATCGGTTCCCGAACGACCCGAACGATCCGAACGAGTTTTCGTCGTGGTTAACACCGACCCTCATTGGACACAACGTGGTTGGGTGCAGGTTCCCATCTGGGAGATGGGAATTTCACCGACGACACCCTACAGCGTCGAAGACCTCCTCGACGGCGCGCGGTATGTCTGGCGTGGCGAATGGAATTTCGTGAGGCTCGATCCGGCCGAGCGCGTTGCGCACATCTTTGTGGTTCATGATTAGCGTGTCGTAGATTCGGCTATGGACCAGTTGCTCGACAGCGTTCAACCGCAGATCGCCGGTCAAAAATCACACACGGATCCACTCTGGTACAAGGACGCTCTCATCTACGAGGTGCACGTCCGCGCCTTCTACGACAGCAACAACGACGGCGTCGGCGACTTCCCGGGTCTGACGGAGAAGCTGCCCTACCTGGCCGATCTCGGCGTTACGTGTCTGTGGCTACTGCCCTTCTACCCTTCGCCGCTTCGCGATGATGGGTACGACATTTCCGATTACACGTCCATCAATCCGATCTACGGTTCGCTCGACGATTTCCGCCGGTTCGTGGAAGAGGCCCACAGGCGGAACATCCGCGTGCTCACGGAGCTGGTCATCAATCACACGTCAGATCAGCACCCGTGGTTTCAGCGTGCGCGCAAAGCGCCGAAAGGATCTCCGGAGCGGAACTACTACGTCTGGAGCGACACCGACGAGCGGTACGCCGGAACGCGGATCATCTTCGTCGACACCGAGAAGTCGAACTGGACGTTCGATCCGGTCGCCGGCCAGTACTACTGGCATCGATTCTTCGCGCATCAGCCAGATCTGAATCTCGACAATCCGGAGGTGCTCGACGCGATCATCAATGTGATGCGCTTCTGGCTCGATTTCGGCGTCGACGCCCTTCGCCTCGATGCGATTCCGTACCTGATCGAGCGTGAAGGGACGATCAACGAGAACCTCCCCGAAACACATGCGGTGCTGAAGCAGATCCGCCGCGAGCTCGACACGCAGTATCAGGATCGTGTGCTGCTGGCCGAGGCGAACCAGTGGCCGTCCGACGTCCGTACCTACTTCGGCGAGGGCGACGAGTGCCACATGGCGTTTCACTTCCCGCTGATGCCACGCATGTTCATGGGGCTTCGGCAGGAAGAGCGCCATCCCATCGTCGAAATCATGAACCAGACGCCAGAGATCCCGCCGACGTGCCAGTGGGCGATCTTTCTGCGCAACCACGACGAGCTCACGCTCGAAATGGTCACTGACGAAGAGCGCGACTACATGTACGCGCAGTACGCCGCCGAGCCGCAGATGCGGCTCAATCTCGGCATCCGGCGGCGTCTCGCACCGCTCATGGAAAACAGCCGCCGCCGCATCGAGCTGATGAACAGCCTGCTCTTCTCGATGCCAGGTACGCCCGTCATCTACTACGGCGACGAGATCGGCATGGGTGACAACGTGTACCTCGGCGATCGCAACGGCGTCCGCACGCCGATGCAATGGAGCAGCGACCGCAACGGCGGCTTTTCCCGATGCGACCCGAGCCGATTGTTTCTTCCCGCGATCATGGATCCGGTCTATGGCTACGACTCGATCAACGTCGAGGCGCAAGAGCGCTCGCCCTTCTCGCTGCTCCACTGGATGAAGCGGATGATCGCGTTACGGAAACAGCACCGGGTGTTCGGCCGCGGGTCGATCCAGTTCATTCCAACGGCCAATCGGAAGGTGCTGACCTACGTCCGGCGGTTTGAAGACGAGATCGTGTTCTGCGTCGCCAATCTCGCTCGCGCCGTGCAGCCGGTCGAGATTCCGCTTCGTGAATTCGCCGGACTGACGCCAGTCGAAATGCTGGGACAAACCGAGTTTCCGCGTATCGGCGACAACCCGTACTTTCTGACGCTCGCGCCCTACGGCTTCTACTGGTTCCTGCTGCAGGAGGCTGTCACCCCAATCACCGCCCGGACGGCGCCGTCACCGGAAGAGCCCGTGGCCGTCCCGGCGCTCTTCGCGGGCGTCGTCTGGGATTCGGTGCTTGACGGCAGCATGCGGGAAATCATCGAGAAGCATGCGCTCGTGCCGTTCCTGGAGCGGCAGCGGTGGTTCGGCGGCAAGGCGCGTGAGCTCGTCCGCGCACGATTTGCCGACTGGGCAACCCTACGCGGCGGCGCACACCCGGCGTTTCTCACCATTGTCGATGCGGAATACCGCGACGGCAGCCGCGAGCAATACATGCTGCCGCTCGCGATGTCGAGCGATCGTGAGGCCCGCACGCTCGAGGAGCACTCCCCGGGAGCGCTTATTGCGCGCATTACCGGCGCCCGCAAAGGCGCCTTGTACGACGGTCTCTACGACGACGGTACGTGCGCGACGCTGCTGGCGTCGATGCAGGAAGAACGGACCGTCCCAATGCGGCGCGGTGTCGTGCAGGCCAGGAACGTCGACCTCACGCCTGAGGGCGCTCCGGCGGACACGCTCGCGCCGATTGCAAGGGCGATGTCCGACCAGAGCAACACGTCCATATTTTTCAACCGTCGTTTGGTGATGAAGATGTTCCGTCGCCTCGAGCCCGGTCCGAACCCTGACGTCGAGATCGGTGAATTTCTCACCAAGCGCGGCTTCACACGTGTACCGGCGTTGGTTGGATCGATTTCGTATACGCCGGGTCCCAAAGGACCCGGCCTACCGGTAGGGCGGGGCCTTGCGGGCCCGCCAGCGCTTTCGGACCCGCCAGCGCTTCCAAACCCTCCCGGCCCTCCGCCGCCAGAGCTCTCCGTCTCGATAGCCATGCTTCAGAAGTACGTGTGGAATCAGGGCAACGGGTGGCAGGTCACCATTGACGAGCTCGGACGTTTTTTCGAACGCATGACGGCGATGCCGCTGCCGTCCGACGCCGAAGCGGATGCCGCGCAGGCGTGGGCATTTGGCCGGATCAACGATGCCCCGGGATCGGTGGCCGAAGCGATCCGCGCGTATCTCGCACTGGCCGACATTCTCGGCCGCCGCACCGGCGAACTGCACATGACCCTCGCCGATAGCACGGGTGCGGTGTTTGTCCCGGAGCCGATCACGAAAGAGAGTCTGAACGACACGATCGCGGCGATGCGACAGCGCGCGCACAGCCATCTCACGCTGCTTGAAACCGCACTGCCGCGTCTCGACGAGCGCATTCAGCAGCTGGCGAGCGAAGTGCTGCTCCAGCGTGACGTGCTGCTGCTCCAGTTCGACGAGCTCCGCGAGCTTACCGGATCGTCCGCGCGGATCCGGTGCCACGGCGACTATCACCTGGGTCAGATCCTGGTGACCGAGGGCGACGTCGTCATTCTCGATTTCGAAGGTGAGCCGGGGCGCCCACTGCACGAGCGCCGCGCGAAGAGCTCTCCGCTCCGCGATGTGGCCGGAATGATGCGATCGTTCAGCTACGCGGCGCTCACGTCTGTCGGCGCGGTGACGCAGACGCGACCTGAGGATGCCCGCCGGCTCGGCCCCTGGGCCGACTTCTGGGAAACGTGGATCAGCGCGTCGTTCCTCCGCTCGTATTTGATGGCAACTCGAGGCGCAACCTTTCTCCCGCCGCTGGATGATCTGGACATCATGCTGCGCGCCTATATCCTGGACAAGGCGTTGTACGAGCTGGCGTACGAATTAAACAACCGTCCATCGTGGGTGCACATCCCGCTGACCGGCGTGCTGCAGCTGCGGTCACGACTGCACGCGTAATCGTTCGAACAATTCGAGATGTCGGCAATCTTTCGGCGGCCTCGACATTGCTTGAACCCCGCGGCTGTCCAGATGGAGGATGCGAATGGCGATGGAAAGCATCGAGGAACTGTTTGAGCACGAATTGAAAGATATCCTCGGAGGCGAGCAAGCGCTCGTCGATGCGCTGGAGCAGATGGCGCAGGAGAGTTCGGACCGCGACATCAGGAAGGCCTACACGCAACATCGGAAAGAAACACAGGGTCAAATCAAACGCATCGAGAAAATTTTCCGGTCGCTGGGCCAGAAGCCCGAAGCCGAGAGCTGTCCCGGAATCGAAGGCCTCATCAAGGAAAAGAAAGTGTTCATGCGCGAGAAGCCGACGGGGGAATTGCTCGAATTCTTCAACGTTGGCGCCGCGCAAAAGGTAGAGCGCTACGAAATCACGTCGTATGAAAGCTTGATTGACATGGCCGACAAGCTCGGCCTCACAGACGCGGTCGGATTGCTCGAGGAAAGTCTTCAAGAGGAAGAGGCCGCGCTCAACAAATTGAAGACAATCGCATCCGAGTTCGATGTCACTGATGACGCCGACCAGGTGGAGGAGACCGAAGAGGATGCAGAAGAACAGGACGCAACGTCGCGTCGTTGATTACAATGTGAGTCGTTTCACCTCTTCAACGAGGCTCGGTGCCTCGATCCGATAGAAGAGCAGGAGTACCTGTCGTGCCCAGAACCAACAGCTCACAACCCTCAACAACAAATCGAACGCGAAGCCGCGGAGCCTCACGAACTGGTATTGAGTCGTCTGGCGCATCGCAGTCAGGCGCGCTCGATGCCGCAGCGGACATGTCGAGTTCGAATGCCGGCGTCTCTTCCAGCAAGAACCCGACATATAGCGAGATCGCCGAGGCCGCGTACCAGCGCTATCTGCAGCGTGGCGGCGTCGACGGACGAGATTTCGACGATTGGCTCGAAGCTGAACGCGAACTGAAAGCGCGGCGGCAAGCGAGTTAAGAATCCAGACGGTTCACGGCTCAGGGCTGACGGCTCGAGATACCTCAAGTCCGGAGGCTTGAGCCCTGAGCCGAACCCGGCGGTTCAGGATTTGCACGCGGCGCCATTTATGGCACGTGCGCTCTGGAAGGGCTCGATTGCGTTCGGCCTCGTCAATATTCCGGTCGAACTCCACACCGCTGTACGCGATTCACGTCCGCGCTTTCGTATGCTTCACGCGGAAGACAAGTCCCCGGTTCGCTTCGAGCGTGTCTGTCAACGCGAAGGCAAGCCCGTCGCTTGGGAGGAGCTCGTCAAGGGATTCGAGTACGAAAAAGGTCGCTTCGTTGTGTTGACGAAGGAAGACTTCAAGACCGCGGCCCTGGAAAAAAGCCGCACCGTTGACATCCGCAGTTTCGTCAAACCTGACGAGATCGACGATCGATTTTTCGAGAGCGCCTACTACCTGGTACCGGCCAAGGGCGGCGAGCGCGCGTATGCGCTGCTGCGGGAAGCGCTCAGGGAAACCGGCCTCGTGGGCATCGCGACGATCGTCTTGCGGAACGCCCAGCACCTTGCGGCGCTCGAAGTCGTCGGTGACGCGCTGGTGCTGACGTTGATGCGCTATGCGGAGGAGCTGGTCGACATCCGCGAGTATCACTTCCCCGCCGCGAAAGACATTCGCAAGCCCGAGCTGCAGATGGCGCGGACGCTCGTCGAGAACCTCGCCGACACGTGGGACCCTTCGCAGTACACCGATGAGTATCGCGAGAACCTGATGAAAATCATCAAGGCGAAGCTCAAAGGCAAAGAGGCGCACCTGGTCGAGCACGCGGAACCGCGCAACGCGGAGGTCGTCGATCTGATGGAGCGGCTGCGACAATCGCTCGCGGGAGCCGGCGGCGCCGCCGGCTCGAAGAAGAAAAAGACCGCACGCGCGCAAAAGACGACTGCGCGTGGACGCAAACGCCCTCACGCAGCGTAATCGATGATCCACACGACGATCGTCGGCGGCTGGACGGAACCACGGGGGTCGCGCCCGTTCTTCGGTTCGCTGCTGCTTGGCGTGGTCGACGAGCAGGGTGAGCTGCGGTATGTCGGGCGGGTGGCGTCGGGTTTTACCGATGCGCAGCTTGGTCTTATCTGGAAGCAGTTGCGAGCACTGAAGACGAAGTCGCCGCCGTTTCCCGTCGTCCCCGATACAATCGAGCGCGCGCACTGGGTCAAGCCGAAGCTCGCCGTCCAGGTACGGTTCTCCGGCTGGACAAAAGACGGTCGTCTTCGTCGTCCGGGGTTCGTGGAACTGGAGACCGCTGTGCGGGCTCCCGAGGCGGGCAAGGATGGCAAGCGTGGGCGGGCTCACAAAGAGCGGCGTTCAATCGCTGCTGACGCAACTCGACGAGATTGAGGCGGGCCCTGGCGGCGGTGTCATCACGTTCGACAACGGACGTCTCGAGGTCTCGAACCTACGCAAATTGTTCTGGCCGAAATTGAAGCTGACGAAGGGTGATCTCTTTCGTCATTACGTACGGGTTGCGCCCTTCATCCTGCCAGTCCTCGAAGACCGCGCGCTCGTCATGAAGCGCTATCCGAATGGCATCGCCGGCGCACCGTTCTATCAGCACCGCGCGCCCGACAAGGTACCCACCGGAGTCCGGATGGAACGCGTCAATGCGGGCACCGAGATGCGGCCACACCTCATCGGCGGAGGGCTCGCGACGCTCCTCTACACGGCGCAGCTTGGCGCCATCTCGCAGGATCCCTGGTTCTCGCGCGTGGAGATGCCGCAGATGACCGACCACATCGCCATCGATCTCGACCCGCCTGACGCCCTGCCCTACCGGCGTGTGCTCGATGTGGCGCGATGGGTGCGCGACGCGCTCGTCTCGGTGAAGGCGACAGGATTTGCCAAGACGTCGGGCGCAGGCGGCCTGCACGTCTACGTCCCAATGCCGTCGCGGACGACGTTTGAATCAGGCCTGCTGTTCGCACAGCTGATCGCGACGATGGTCGCGGAGCGGCATCCAAAGGAAGCAACGATTGAACGATCGGTGAAGGCGCGAGGCCGTCGCATTTATGTCGACTACATGCAGAACGCGCTGGGCAAGACACTCGCCAGCGCCTACAGCGCACGCGCGAGCGAGTTTGCGGGCGTCTCGACGCCGCTGACGTGGGACGAGGTGGACGAGGGTGTGTCGCCGCGCGACTTCACGATCGCGAATTTCGATCAGCGCATCAAGTCGGCGGGAGATCCGTGGGCCGCGCTGAGAAAGAGCAAGGGCACGAAGCTCAGTCTTCGCGAGCTTCGTCCCGGTTGAGCAGTTTGTGATTTAGAACGTCACCCGTGCTTCGCCGACAATCTGGCGCCTGATGATGTCGCCGAAGATGTGCTGCTGCACCTCTTCGTTGCCGATGTTGTTCATCTTGATGCTCGTCACCAGCCGGTCTCCAAGCCAGCGTACGCCGAACGCGCCATTGACGGTCGTGAACGGGTCGGTGAATCCCGCATATCGCGCATCGAGCACGTCCTGCCAGAACGCTTTATCCGTGTAGCTGACGGTGAGGTTGCCGAGAAAGCGCGAGTAGCTGAAGTTGAACCCGGTGTTGAATCGGTTCTTCGCCGGCCAGTTGAGATCCTCGATCGTGGTGCCGGCGGGCAGCCCTTCGGCAATCGGCATCCACTGATAAGAGTAGTTGGCGAATACGTTGACATAGCGGTTCGCCGCCGCATCAACCCCAAGCTCGATCCCCTTGTCCTTTACTTTTCCGAAATTCAGATAGGTGTACTGCGAAGGCAGAACAACCGGCGTCGGCAGACTTGCGATCACGGACAGGATCGCCGGCGGCAGCGGCCAGCCGGGCGGCGGGTTCGCCGCGCTGTAGACGCGCACCGGCGTGAAGTAGATCCCGTTCTTGGTGTTGTTCCAATAGACCGACGCCGTCACGCTCGCGCGGTTACCAACCACACCGGTGTAGCCGATCTCGAACGCCGTCATCGTCTCGGGCTTCAGATCGGGGTTGCCGACGGCGGTGATCGGGAAGATGAAAGGCGAGAGCGACGGCAGCGGCGCCAGCGCCCGTAAATCCACCTGGTTGAGGATCGCCGTCTCGATGTGGTTGTTGGCAAATGACGGCGCCCGGAAGGCGCGATTGACGGAGACCCGGAAGGTGTTGGCGGCATTCGGCTTCATGAGCAGGGTGGTGCGCGGAGAGAACGCCGCGTCTGCAAGGGACGAAAACTTATCGACGCGCGCGCCGACGACCCATCGGAAATAGTTGTTCAGAAAAACTTCGTCCTGGAGGTACCCGCCGCCCTCGCTGCGGTCCTCGCCATTCGGCGCAATCGAGATGTCGAAGGTGTTTCGGCGAAAGTTGCCACCATAGCTGAGCACGTGCGTGGTACCGATGGCCTTGACGTCGTTCGCTTCGACGTCGAACGTCTTGGTATTGAAGTCGAGCGGCAGCGGCCGACCATTGAGGCCAAACGACAGCAGATTCGAGGCGTTGCCGTTCAGCAGGTTCGTGAAGAACGCGATGCGGCGGCCGCCTTTCTGGTACCGCGTCGTGAAGTAGCTCATTCGGGAATCGCTCGAAACATTGAACGGACCGATACCCGTGTAAATCAGTCCCTGAGTTCCCGCGACGCCGCCTTCGAAGGTGACCGATCCGCCGTTGTTCGCAATGTCGTAATCGACGCGGCCGTCGAACTTCGGCTGTTTCGTCCCTTCGTTCTGGAACGAGGGGTATGGCGTATTGAACCTGTTGGGAATCGTTCCAACCGGACGTGGCAACGGGTCCTGCGTGAAGTAGCCGGCCCCCAGCCTGTAGGCCCAGTTGCCGTTGACGGCTTCCGCGTGCGAGCCGTTCACGTAAAACAGCGATCCGGAATCCATGTCGCGCCCTGTGACATTGCGATCGAAGGCGCCGACGCCGATCGTGAGCGAGGTGGCTCTCCCCTGCATCGCCATCTCACGCGGCGTTTTCGTCAACACGTTGACGACGCCGTTCATCGCGTTGGCGCCCCAGACAGCTGAGGCCGGCCCGCGAATGACCTCGATCTGACGGATTTCGTCGGGGTTGGTGGGCACGAGATCCCACATCACCATGCCGAAGAAGTCGAGGTAGACGCTGCGGCCGTCGACCAGCGCCAGTTGTGACGTGGACAGCGTCGAGGTCGCGCCGCGGGAGGTGAGGTTGACGTCACGTGCCGACACTTGCGTCACGTTGACACCGGGGACGGCCCTCAGGAGATCGCCGATATTGGTCGCGGGCGAATTCTGGATCGTCTCTGACGACACGACGCTGACAGCGGCGGGCGCATTGACGAGCTGCTCTTCGGTCTTCGACGCCGTGACGACCACCTGTTCCTCATAGATCGGTGTCTCATTGGCGTTCTGATCGGTCTGATTGGTTTGTTGCGGCTGTTGCTGCGAAGCCGTGCCCTGGGCCAGTGCGGGCGCAGCCAGGGAGACAACGACCGCGGCTGCGGCGAGACGCACGATCATAGGAATCCTCCTCGCGTGTTCTGTTGGGATGAGCCGCGCGTATTGTGCGGGCCAGCGCGAGCGAACGCAAGGAACCTGCATAAATCTGCATGGTATGATGCACGGTCGTGCGCCCGTAGCTCAGTTGGATAGAGCGCCGGACTTCGAATCCGTAGGCCGCAGGTTCGAGTCCTGCCGGGCGCGCCATCCGCCGCGGTCGATCGCGTGCGCGAAAGCGGCTTCGGCCAGGCGACAACGTTCGATTTGCGATTCGTGATGTGTGATGATCTGCGACAATCACACGTCACACATCACCAATATCAAATTCTCCAAGCGCCCTTAGCTCAGCTGGATAGAGCGTCGGCCTCCGGAGCCGAAGGCCACAGGTTCGAATCCTGTAGGGCGCGCCAACAATTTCGATTCGTTGAGGAAAATCCTGAGACTGGGTGTCCGTCCCGGTCCGTCAGCCTCCTTCTGAATCCCTCACTTTGCGCGTAGCCGATGGCGACGACATCGCAAGGTGTGTCGTGACGAGCCGCTGCACCGCAGCGTGATTCATCTCGTCGATTCCCCGAGGGTGAGCGTCTTCAAATTTTTTTGGGTTGTAATTTCTGTTTAGGTCCTGATGGGGCGTCGGCCTCAACCTCTGGATCGATGACTGAACCGTTGGACAGAGGTTCTACCTGGTTGACGGAATGCCACTTATGCGGCCCGCCTTCCCGCCAGCACAGAGGTCGCTCCAGCGGAACTTAGAATCCGCTCGGCCTGATCCAGAAGCTCGCCTGCCACGTGCCGCCGGCCGGAATGCTCTGAAGCTCCGAGTATCGGCCCTTCTGCGCGAGGTTGACGGCGTCGGTGATGCCAGCCATCGGCTCGATGCAGATGAAGTTACGATCCTGCTGCGTCTGGCCAACGTTGCCGCGTCCCGCGGCGGGAGCGGTCGCGCCGAGACTCTGACTGCCGCGCCCGCGGTTTTCCGGATGCGGCGCCCAGACGACGACCGATCGGAAGTTCGGACCGAGCGCGACGTCGAGCCGCTGCGCTTTCCCCGCGACGGTCATCGTGGCGCGCCCCTGTCCATCGCGCTCCAGATCGGAGAACACGTCGTCGAGGTTGTAGTCGTCGAGCACGGCCGATCGGCGATTCGGAAAGAGCACATCGGTCGATTCGGTCTCGCCCGTCGGAACCTTGTTCGGGGCCAGCAGCCAGTGCGTCTTCGCGGCGAGGCTGAATTTCCAGGCGCTGCGCGGCGAATCGGTCAGCTGGAAGTACGGATGGAATCCGATCGCGACCGGCATCGGCTCCGCGCTCACGTTCGTGATCGCAGTGTGCACTTCGAGCTCGCCGTTCTTCAATCGATACATGACGTCCACGGTGTGCGCGAACGGCCACTGTTTCATCCACGCCGGCTGCCGGAAGAACTCGAGCCGGCTGAGGACCCACGCCGATGTGTTGTCCGACTTGACTTCGACGATCTGCCACTTGTCGTTGGTGGTCAGGAAGCCGTGAATCGGTATCGCGCCGCGGACGTTCCCCAGCTCCATGTCGAAGGGATAGCGCTTTCCATTCGCGTAGAAGGCCTGCTCATCGAGGCGGTTAGCCCACGGACCGACGAATGGAATGCCGCTCAGCCCCGGGCGCGACTTGAACTGTTCGACCGACTCGTACGGCCACCTGAGGACCTCGTGTCCTTTCACTTTCATCGAGAACGCGATATTGCCGACACTGGGCAGGATCGACACGACCGTCTGGCTGCGAGTGTCCTCGAGCTGCACGACATCGCCGGTTCGACGCGCCGAGTACGGCTGCGCCCAGGCTGTCCCGCACGATACGAGGCCGAGAACCGCGAGAGCCGCTCGGAACAACGTCATTCGTGGCGAGATCGCGGAGCCCCTGAGATAGCGAGTGTGGCGCGTGAATCCGGTTGAAGGCTCCGTGATGCCGGACTTCCTGACGAGCAATCCGTTCGGGCTGACGCTGCTGTACCTGCTGCTCGTCACATGCATGCCGGTGTGGATTCCCGTCGTTTTCGCTGTCGTAGTACGCAGCTCGTTCGCGGGCGTTCCGGAGTCCGATGGATTGGTACTGGGTAACGGAGCAGCCATCATCCTCCAGGGCATTGTCTGCCTCATGCTCGGCAGACTGATCTCGGCCGGTACGAGGCGCTTCAGGGCCAGGACGAAACCGGTTCCAGCGATGAGGCGACCGACCAGCACTTCTCCTTCGAAACGATAGTTACTCGACCGCCGTGGATCCGCTCCGACGAAGAGCTGTACGAGGTAGGATGCATGTCTGCATCGACGATCCGTTTGATCAGCAGCGGCCGTTAGTTCTTATTGATAAATTCCGCCGCCCAATTCAAGACGACAGTGATTGGTGAAAACGTGTCTTTCGCGGGAACGTCGATCAGGAACCGCTGGCCGTCGGCGGAGACGGCGTAGCGCCCCCATCCACCGATGCTCCATCCAGGGAAGTTGGTCGCAGTGAACAACGGCTTCGCGACTGCTGCCTGAAACGGAGCTCCGCCTGCGACAGATACCGCCATCATTTGTCCGTCTCCAGCGACATAGAAGAGCTCCTTGTCATCGCGCCGCCAGATCGGGTCCTGTCCGCCGTGTGTTGAGATTTGCCACTTACCGCCGGGATTCGGAAACGTCTGAAGTTGGAAACGCGCTAGTCGTTCAGAATCTGCAGCAAATGTCTCCGGCAGGATTTTCAAAGCAACCTCCCGCTTCAGCCGCGTATCGCGCGCCCGATAGACCTCGCCCATACCCCCGGCACCGATGGGGGCGAGGATCTCGTACGGCCCGAGACGAGTACCGGGACCGAGGGGCATGTGGTTGTCAGGAAGACGGCGCGATTGTAACCGACGCTCGTGCTGCACGTATCCCGCCGGAGGTTGCGTTCTCCCTAGCGGCGTCGTGGCTGCCGACGAGACCGGCTGCGAGTCGCCGTGGACGTGCTGACGAATTGGTAGGCTCCGACCACAACGTCACGCAGGGCGTCATGACCCACGCGCGACAGCCGGACGAGGACACACGGGTGATTCAGGTAGTGGTCCTTCAGGTAGTACGTGTCGGGCGCATCAGCCATCAAGGCGTCTCGATCCGCGCGGTCCATCATCACGACCAATGAATTCGGCTCCGCAGACCGATGTGCCGCCATGCAGACAAACATCTTGCCCCGAACCTTCAACGCGGGTTGACCCCAGGCCATTGTGCGCTCGACGCCAGCGAGCTTGCAGCCGATAGAAGCAACGTCCTCGAAGGTCACCGCGCGTGGCATTGTCTGTCATCCCCTTCGATGTCGCGGAATTAAGCGCGCTCCTCAACGGGCCGCCGCGAACCCCGCTGGGGAGGCGCCAGATCGATTCACATTTCAAAATTCACAATTCAACGTGCAAACATGATGTATTGAGGCATCGTACTATTTGCATTCTGTGGCACCTTGAATCATGGCCAAGATCCCGAACCTCACGACGGACCATCTCCGTGAACTTGCGCGTACCGGCGCCGACGTGACGCTCAAGCGTCTGCGCGCCGAGATCATCGCGATTGAACGGGCATTCCCGGAACTGCGTCTTCCTCAAGGGCGGCGCGCCGTTCGCCGGGCGGTCCGTCAGGCGACGGCTCGCACGCGAACGATGTCAGCCGCGGCTCGCAAGACGGTATCCGAACGGATGAAACGGTACTGGGCGGAGCGCCGGAAAGCGCAGGCGAAGGTGAAGTAAAACGTTTCCCGAACCGCTCACGCCCTATGGCGTGAGCGTCAACGTAATCAGGCCGTCGATGGTCGCAAAGTACGTGACGCACCCGACATTCGGTAAGCGCACGCCATAGTGTGTCAGCGTCACTTCGAAGTCTCCGAATTCTCCGGTGGGGATTCCATCCTGCTGGAGAAGCACGTGGCCCGTCACGTTGAACGTCTCCTTGCGGCAGGTCCCGCCCAGTCGTACGACTTCGCCGTCCGAGATCTCGCCTTCGAGTTGGCGCCGCAGGCCATCGATGCAAAGCTACCGCCGGTGATCAACGCGGTATCGTCCAATGGGTCGTGATCAACCACAGCTCGCCACGTGCCGAAGTCGTCCGGATTGATGGCGACTCCGACGAACGTGCCTTCGGTGGACGTGGCGGCCGTCTCCACGCCTGCGAGCGAGTAGGTCACGACTTGGGACTGCGCTGACGCTGACGCCGAGAAGACGGTAAGCGCGGCGATGACCGCTGCTGCCGCGAACACGTTGCGGAACCAAACCATGGGACTGGCCCTTTCTTGGTGGGATTTCCGTTTGGGCGGTTCGAAGTTGGCCCCGTTTATACACCAGGCGCGGCCACTCCTCTTCGCACGAATTACTGCGCCGCGTGATTCCGCGGTGACAATCCCATCCGTTCACAGAGAGCGCGGAACCGCGGCTCTGATCGCAGCGTGCTGAAGACAGGGCGGACGGCGATCCAGACAAGATCCGCTGAGCGCTGCTCGTAGGCCTGCTCCAGCCAGTCGAGCGTCGTCGGCACATCGGAAACGGCGACACCCGCCTGCGCCAACAGCGACGCCGATACATATCGACTGTGCGCCAGCGCGGCAAGGCCGTCGAGGAGTGTGCGCGCTCTCTGGGTGTCACCGGCGCGTCCGTACACGTACGCGGCGGCCGCGTGAATTTCGGGGTTGGCGCCGGAAAGCCGCATCGCTGCTTCTGCAGCGGCAACCGCATCGTCGTGCCGCCCAAGCTCCGTGCACGCCTGCGCGAGAAACGCATGCGCGAGTGGAAACGCGTCATCGAGTTCCAGCGTCCTGGCAAAGCCATCAATGGCATCCGTGTAGCGGTCGCTATAGTAAGCGGCCATTCCTATGCTCGTCGTGACGGCGCGCGACAATGGGTCGCGCTCCAGCGCATGCCGCAGTTCGTCGTCGGCTTCCTGAAATCGCCTGAGCGGAACCAGCACGTTGAGCGCAAGCCAGTGGTGCGCGGTTGGATAGTTCTGATTCACCGCGATCGCCTGCCGGAACAGACGCTCGGCTTCCGTCCAGTTCCAGTCATACACGGCCGCGAGGCAGCCCAGCGTAGTCAATGCCTCCGGCATGTGGTCGGACAACGAGAGTGCCGACTGCGCCGCTTCTCGCGCCTTGGGCGCGACGTCAGACGGCGAAAGCGCGCCATAGATCCCAAGCGTTGCATACGCGTCGGCCAGTCCGGCGTGGGCGAGCGCGTACTCCGGGTCGTAGCGCAGGGCCGTTTGGAAGAAGGACAGGCTCTTGAGCAGGTCGGGCTCGGTGCGTTTGTTCCAGAGATGCCGCCCCTTCAGGTATGAGGTGTAGGCCTCAAGATTGTTCGACGGCGTGGATCGCACCTCGTCGTCGGCGCCAAGCTGCACGCGCAGCGTCCGTACGACCGCTTCCGCGATTTCGTCCTGGACGGCGAACACGTGTTCGAACGGCTGCTCGAAACGTTCGGACCAGAGTTGAAAGCCCGTCGTCGTGTTACTCAGCTGCGCCATGACACGAAGGCGTCCATCGGCCGCCCGCACGCTGCCTTCGAGCACGGTTTCGACGTTCAGCACGTCGCCAACGCGCCGGATGTCCTCCGCTCTGCCTCGAAACTGAAACGCAGACGTCCTTGCCGCAACACGGAGTCCTGGGATGCGCGTCAGCGCGTTGGTGATTTCTTCGGAGATACCCTCGGCAAAGTAGTCGAGATCCTTGCGGCGACTCAGGTCGATGAACGGCAGAACGGCAATCGACGGGATGCGTCCGAGCCGTGTACCGGAGAACCGAGACCCGGCGATCGCAATCGGGCGTTGCCCGCCCTGCATGTCGTCGAGCGCTTCGAGCAAATCCTGTTCGAGCGCGCCGGCGCTTTCGTAGCGAGCTTCCGGGTCGTCGGCGATCGCTTCGCTGACCACACGTACAAAGGTCGCCGGCAGATCAGCGCGGGCATCGCGCAATTTGATCGGCGGCACCTTATCAATCCGCTGGCGGAGTTCGTCAACCGTCTTCACCGGATGCGGGTACGATGCGGTCACGAGGTGGTACAGCAGCACCCCGGCGCTGTACACGTCGGTGCGGACGCTAGCCGGTTCACCCCGGAAGATCTCGGGCGCAAGATAGAGTGGCGTGCCGACGATCTCTACTTTCCCTTTCGGCGCCTTCGCGTCGATTTCGCGTCCGGTGCCGAAATCCATCAGGACGATCCTGCCGCCGTCTTCGCGCATCACGTTCTGCGCCTTGACGTCGCGGTGCAGCAATCCCGCCCGGTGAACGGCCGCCAGCGCGCGGCAGACGTCGAGGCCGACGCGCGATGCGTCGCGCGCGCTGAACGGCCCTTGTTTACCGACCGCTTGTCCGAGCGTGACGCCGCGAATCAACTCCATCCAGAGGCCGACCCGTCCCTGCTCGACGGCAGCTCCGTAGACGGTGACGATGTTCGGGTGACGGAGGCGGGCAAGCAGGCGCCCTTCACGAGCAATGCGCGAGGCGTCGAGCGCGGCAACCGAGCCGCTCGCTACGACTTTCAGTGCAACTTCACGCGCCAGGTGAGGATCCCAGGCGCGGTACACCACGCCGAAGCTGCCGGCGCCGAGCTGCTCGAGCAGCGCGAGCTGACCGAAGGTGCCGATAGGCTCCGAGGGCGGCGCCACCGTGGCGGGAGACGCGTACGGGATCGCGGCGTCGGCCTCCCGATGCGCGTGCGCGAGCTCCCAGAGAACACGCAACTGGTCAATCAGTTCCTGCTGATCGTGCGTCGAAGCGGCTGCCGCTTCCCAATCAACGACAGTCCCGTCCGCAATCGACTTGGCGAGCGGCAGCAGAGGGTCCTGGTCGTCCGGCATCACAGCATCCAGCACTCGGATTCTATGACCGGAGCACCAATTTGTCGCGCCTCGCCGGGAGACGCGCAATGTCGCTTTTGATCTTACGTTCACGAGAGCGGGCAATAAGAATATGATTGCGTCGACTCGACCCTCATTCTTTAAGCGGACGCACCACCATCTCACGTCGACAGCGGGCGAAGCCTGTGTGCTTCGAGGTCCGTTGTCCGGGTGTAGGAGGTCTGACGTTGAGCGCAGGAGCATCCGATCGTCAGCCGCCATCTGAACGCACTGCGACGTCGCGGTCAGGACGTCCGTCACGCGCTGGCGCGAGACAGCGCAAGGACGCCTCCGAAACCGGTGACGACAAGCCTATTCGAGTGGCAATCATCGGCGGAGGATGCGCGGGCATGGCGGCCGCGTGGGAGCTCTCGCGACCGAAGGAAGAACGGTTCCGCGATCCGGACTACCCTGACGCCGAATACGAGATCACGGTCTACGAACAGGCGTGGCGCTTGGGCGGCAAAGGCGCCTCCGGCCGCGACGAATACGGGCGCATCCGCGAGCACGGCATCCATATCTGGCTGGGATTTTACGAGAACGCGTTTCGGATGATGCGCGAGTGCTATGCCAAGGCCGCAAAGGACGGTATGGGACCGACGGCCGACGCCGACAAGGTGCTGCCGTACGCGTCGGTGGATCAGGCGTTTTTTCCCGAGCAGCACATTGGAGTTGCAACCAAGTACCCAAATGAGCTCTGGAGGATATGGAGTGGTTTGCTGCCACCGACCGAAGGGCTGCCGGGAACGCCGCTCGACGAGGAGACCAATCCGTTCACGCTGCAGGCGTACCTTTCCCGCTGTCTCGAGGTAAGCAAGGCCCTCATTCACAGCATTCTCGCCACCCCGGCCGGTGAAGAAGGCTCGCCCGGAGCCCCGCGTCCGGACGGCCGGTCGGCGCTGGACGAAATACTCGACCTGAAATTCTCCTCATTCAATCCACTGGATTCGCCGACCGTGCTGGTCGAGCGCATGGGGGAGATGCTGCGCGGAGCGGTCTTGACGACGGCCGCCGGCGTTCTACAGGGCGTCACCATCCTTGAAACGATGCTGCGGCAACGCGACTCGGCGCCGCCGTTCAGCGAGGGTGTGCTCAAGTTCATCGAAGCGCTCGCCGGTGAGGCGCGGAAGCAGCTGCGCGACTTCGTTGCCATCGATCCCGAAACCCGTCTGAAGACGCAGGTTCTCGATTTGATCATGACGATCATGATCGGCCTCGTCCAGGATCGTGTCCTCACCGACCCGAGGGGGCTCGACGTCATCAACCATATCGATTGCAAGCGGTGGCTGCTGAAGCACGGCGCCGTAGTCGAGTCAGTGGAGTCCGCGTTTGTCACGGGCCTGTACGATCTCGCCTTCTGCTACCACCGCGGCGATCGGAAACAACCAGCGCTGGCAGCGGGACAGGCCATACGCGGGGCGCTTCGGATGTTCTTCTCGTACCGCGGATCGATCTTCTGGCGGATGCGGGGAGGAATGGGTGAAACGGTCTTCTCGCCGTTGTATCGAGTGCTGCGGTCCCGGAACGTGACCTTCAAGTTCCTTCACACCCTCAAGGACGTGACGTTTTCAGGCAAGGGTCACGACGTGCGGGTCGAGACGTTGACGTTTTCGGTAAAGGAACCTTCACCGCAGGCGAAATTCACCGACGACCGTCCTTTGGATCATTTCGGCTGCTGGAGGCACCTGCCTCCGGAGACGACAGCCGAGACCGACACCGTTCTGTTCGATGGAAAACAGTTCGATGCGGTCGTCTTCGCGATGGGGATTGACGATTTCAGACGCGTATGCGGGAAGAACCTCGAGAAACTGGAAAAACCGAATACCCTCTGGAAACGGATGTTCGAGACCACGGAAACAGTCGCGACACAGGGCGCACAGGTCTGGATGACGCATGATATCAACCAACTGGGCTGGAAGCGCGGGTCGGTGCTCGTGTCCGCACTGGAAGGGCCGTTCGAAACGTGGGCGGATATGACGCATACGCTGGCCGCAGAGCACGCATGGCGAGCCCACCCCGAGGCTCCCGAGGCCGCGAAGAGGTATGGCCCGGATGTGAAATCGGTAGCCTACTTCTGCGGACTGTTGCCGGAAAGCGAAATCACCCACAAGGTGAGGAAGGTCGATCGTGACCGCGGCGACAATCGGGTGCATGCGTCTGTAACGCGGAACTTACGAAAGCTGCTGGTCGAGCGCGCGCACGTGTTCTGGCCCGCGGTGGCTCCGCGCGCCGATGGCCGCCATCGCGGCCGCGCATTGAAGCTGCTCGCGACTGACAACGGTCGAAAAGGTGGCACCCTCGATCATCAGCACCGGCAGGCCAGCTTTCGCGGGTCGGATCGATATACCCTCGCGGTCCCAGGCTCCCTGCAATACCGTATTTCGCCTCTCAAACGGCTGGTGATGAACATGACGATCGCCGGCGACTGGACCGAGTGCGGTTTCAACGAGGGCTGCATCGAAGCCGCAGTGATGTCCGGCATGCTGGCCGCCAATGCCATCAGTGGCAGCCCCAACACGAACGACATCATCGGATACCACCATCCATGACCGCCCAAGCTGACAGTCAGGCCGGACCTGCTCGTTTCAGCAGGCCCAGACCCAAGCTCGAAGGGCCGAACCGCGGGTTTGGCGGCTACTACCGAAGCAGCGATCACAAGGTCGCCGGGAAGGTGTTCCGGGGGGTTCCCCTGCAGACGGCGGAGGACACTGCCGTCGCAGCCGTCCGCATGGGATATCGCGTCATCGATGCGCAGATCGATCGCGCCCTGGACATGGCCCGTCGCCTGCGGGGAGCGGCCACGCGCGCCGGCGTGAAAGACTCCAACGACGTCCTCGATCAGGCAGAACGGATGCTCAGTCGAGGGGGCCTTCTCGCCCTCGAGTGGCTCGAAACGGCAGCGAACCGTCCCGAAAATCCGCTGATGCGGCTGCTCGCCGCCGAATATCGTCTCCTGGGTTCCGTCCTGGGCTTCCCGATCGATTCTGACAAGACGAGCGAAAAAGAAACGCCGAAGAAATCGACAGACACGCAGCCCAGCAAACCGACCAGCACGGCAGCGACGGCGGCACCTTCGTGGCGCGTACGCATTCACCATACACAGCCAGAAGTGGAGAAACGCCGCGCCATCGCCATTACGAAGTTCGAGATGACCGGAGCGGCAGTGCGCCGATCGGCAGCGTACGACGTTCGCTTTCACCCCACGTCAGCAGCGTCCGGTGCCCTTCTCAAGGGATTGTTGAGGCGCGAAGCGAACGCTGGATGGGTACTCGAAATTCTGACGGAAGACGAACCCTCCGGTCGGTGGCGGGCAGCGGTGTGCACCGCGCAGGGCGATCAGGTCGGCATCATCGAGATTCGGTTGTAGAGAACGCTGTGATTGCTGCTGACACCCAGTCGAATTCCGCAGACGCGTTGGTCAGGGAAGTCCTGCTGGAATACGGGGAGCTCACCCGCCGCGAAGTGCGCCGGCATCTCCCTCACAGCGAACCGGCTGGGTATTTGTACGACCTTGTCGCCGATTATCCGCGGCGGGGAGGGAAAATGCTGCGGCCGTGCCTCTGCATCGCGGCGGCCAGAGCGTTCGGCGCAAAAGCGGAGGACGCGGTCGCATCAGCGGCATCGATCGAGCTGCTGCACAACGCGCTGCTGATCCACGACGACATCGAGGACGGCAGCGATCAGCGTCGTGGGGTTCCCACGCTCCACGCGCTTCATGGAATGCCCCTTGCCTTGAATGCGGGCGACGCGCTCGCGGTGCTGAGTCTTCACCCGCTGAAAGAGAACGCGCATCGTCTCGGACAGTCACTTGCGCTGCGGATCTTCGAGGAAACCGAGCAGGTTGCGTACGAGACCACCGAAGGCCAGGCGCTCGAACTTGGATGGTGCCACGATAACCGCACCGATCTTGGCGACGAGGACTATCTGACGATGGTCCTCAAGAAGACCTGCTGGCTGACCACCATCCACCCGCTGCGCGTCGGGTGCCTGATCGGGACGCGCGGTCGAGGAAATCTGGACCCGCTCATCCGCCTGGGCTTCTTCTTCGGTGCCGCCTTTCAAATTCAGGATGACTTGTTGAATCTGCAGTCCAGTGCTGGGTACGGGAAGGAACTGAATGGCGATCTGCTGGAGGGCAAAAGAACGCTGATGCTGATCTACGCGATGCGCACCGGTCGCGCGTCGGAACGCGCGCGCCTCACCCGGCTGCTCGCAAAGCCACGATACAAGCGATCAGCGCGGGACGTGGCGTGGATGCGCAGCCTCATCGACCGCACCGGCGCGGTGGACCATGCGCGATCGGTCGCAAAGGGATTGGCTGGCGCCGCCCTGTACGAGTTCGAGCAGATTTTTGACGAGGCGACGACATCAGCATCGCGCGACGCGCAGTTCATCAGGAATATGATCACCTGGGTGCTGCAGCGCGACACATAGGACCAGACGCGCATGAAACGAATCCTGCTGTACGGCGCCACCGGGTACTCGGGCGACTTGATTGCGCGCGAGGTGCGCGCCCGCACGGACGACGGAGACCTGCCAAATCACGAAGTCGTCCTCGGTGGACGGAATCGAGCCAGGCTCGAAGAGCTGGGTGATGAGCTCAACCTCCATTACATCGCGTTTACGCTCGACGACCGGGCACGAGTGGATTCGGTGCTGTCCGACTTCGACGTGGTGATCAACGCCGCCGGACCGTTCGCCGACACCGGGATCCGATTGGCGAAGGCCGCCATCTCCACCAATTGCCACTACGTCGACATCAACGGAGAGGTTGGCGTCTATCGGTTGCTCGACGATCTTGCGCGCCTGGCGGAAGACCGCCAGGTGCGACTCGTATCAGGAGCGGGCTTTACCGCCACCGTCTCTGACGTAATGCTGCGATGGGCAATCGCGCTCCTGAGAAAGGAGCTGAGGCTGAAAGACGCGGATCGGCTCGCGCTCGGCGCCGTTCGCGTCGCCGTATCAGACTGCACGAACATGTCCCGCGGAAGCGTCTTGACCCTGGTCCGTTCGGTGCGGGAACAGGTCGTTGTCGTGCGCAACAGCGCGTACGTCCATGTGCCGGTCGGCCAGCTCGAACGCTCGTTCGACTTCGACTCGTCATCAGACCGCCGCGTGGCATCGGCCGCCAATCTGGTGGATACGTGCACTGCGCTCGAGACCGCAAGGGACTGCAAAGTGGACGTTGGAGCGATCGAGTCGTACATCGAAATGCCGCTGCCCGTGCGTCTCGGGTATCAGTGGGGAGCGTGGGCAGCTGTGTACGCATCCCTTCCCGGGATCCGGAACCTGACGGAACTTCAGATCGCGCCGCTGCCGGACGGGCCCGACGAGGAGGAGCGCAAAGAGACCCGCCACAAGGTTCTGCTCCAGATTGAATCACCGCACCGCGAGCCGTGGATTGACTGGCGCATCGAGACGCCGAGCAGCTACGACGTGACGGCACGAACGGCGTTGGAAGTAGCTGTCAAGGTCACGGATGCCGCGGAGGTTGGATGGCTGACGCCATCCGACGTGTTGAACCTCGCTCCTGCTCCGACGGGCCTGGCCGATCCCAAGCCTATTTCGCTGGGGACGACCCCTTTTCAAGACTGCTCGATTGTGGGTCGGCCCGTCATGACACCGGCCTAACTCGTCATGGCCAAACGATTCTGGACGTTCGTGTTTCTGCCTGGACCCGATGCCGCTGAGAGCGGCGTTCTGGCCGCGAGCGGCGTGCGCGATAACCTCTCACGACTCGAGGCAGTCGTCCTGGAGATATTCCTCGACGACCACGACAACCCGGGCGAACCTCCTCTCTGGTCAATTTGTTTCTCGATTTCAGCCGAGGCGATTCCCGTCGAATTGCACAGCGTCTTCGCGGTCTCCAACCGTTCGGAAGAGTGCGAGAGCCTCGCGGAGCAGGGATTCCAGGTCGTCGAAGGCATCATCGCTCGCGCCGGTCATGACTTGACCGTAGACACGGCGTTTTACCCGCCGCGCCCGGCTGGCAAACCGTCGGAACTGAAGATGGGGCGTCTCGTGACGGTGACCACGAACCTGTGGGACGCGCCGCTCGACAGTGTTCGTTCGTCTTCAGGTTCGAACGTACCCCTGGTCTTCAATCCACCGTATAAGACACTGCAGTGTGCGCCCGATCTCGCATGTCCCGACAGCGAATTAAACGGAAAGAATCTCGACGTTTCGCCGGGCCGTCGTGACGCGCAGCAGGTTCAGCAGCCTGGCCGCGTGCTCACGTTGGAGGATGTACTGTTTCCGGATTTGCGAACGCTGCTCGGGAATAACAACATCCCAACTGCTGCATGGATGGGACGGTGGACCGGCTGGACTGATGCGAAGCCCTCGCAGCAATTTCGCTTCCCGCGACGGACCGTCTTTGGTCCGCCCTCTTTCCGGTTCGATGATATCGAGATCGTCGGGTTTCGCACGCCATTGAAAGCAACCCGCGAGCTGGTGCAAAAACTCAATTTCCATCAAGGCAGGGAAGACCGGAACACGCCGAAACACTTTCTGTACAGGGCGGCTTCGCCGACAGCGGTCATCGAATTGCTCCGATACGGCCGCATGCGTGGCGCAGAGGTTCTGCCGCCCTTCAAAGCCGACGACTTCATGCCGCAACACGAACTGCTCGTCCGGTTGGTCGTTGGACGCGTCGATGACGACACGTCGCAGGCTCGCGACGCGGCGTTGTACGTGCCCGCGATCTTCGTTGATAACCCCTGGTCGAAAGCAGTTGGCCGGCAACTCCAGGGCTTCCCGAAAATGCTCGCAGAATTCCACGCGGGTAAAGATGTGCTGGGGATGGACGGCCGGAAGCGCGAGGCCCCGGACGAAGACCCCGTTCCTCTTCACAAGGTCACCGACGTGTACATGGCCGATGGATTCGATCGCGGCGCTGCACGACAGAAGTTGCTGACGATCGATTGTCCCGATGCTGACGATGGCTCCGACGACCAATTCGTGGCGCCGGACGTCGGCACGTTCCTCGCCAATGTCGCCGAACGCCGTTCACCATGGGAGCAATTCGACTTCATTCAGGCTGAGTTTCGCCGCACGTTTGCACGGGTCATCCTCAGCCAGCGATTCGGTGGTTTTCGCGTGCTCCAGGTATCGCCCGTCGATGACACGCCGCTGCCAAGAGCGTGGATTCCAGGTCGGTACACATTGTCGAAAGTGCGGGTGGCCTTCCCGGCGGGCATCGCTACGCTGCGGTTGGAGAATCCGGGCGTCGCCCCTGACGGTTGGAAGTACCTTTTCGGCAATCTTCTGGAGCCGTCAGATCAACTGACATTCACAACGGGCGATTGGTATCGCGTGAAGTGCTCGATGGAGCTGGAGTTCGACGACGGATTGGAATGGTGATGTCGCGTCAATACACGGCGTCGGACGCGGCTGCCGGTTTCACGGCCATTCGCGCAACATTCAGCGCCGTCAATGGCCAGTTTCGCAGCTCTGGATACGGGACGGTCCCCTCGAGGGCACAACGGACACGACGATCAAGGTCGGCGTCGGCTGACGAGCGCCCTTCGCGGTCCAGGATCTCGAGCGCCGCGCGAAGTGCGAGCGTCACCGCGTGCTGTTGGTCAGCGAGCGCCAGCGCTTCGTCGAGCAACCTGCGCGCGCGGCTGTAGTCAGGCTCCAGGCTCGCTGCCAGAATCAACAGCTCACTCTTGAAGTACAGTTCGCCGCTCTTGTCGGCCCGCCGAAGCGCCTCGGCAGCCGTCATCCTTGCCTGCTCCACCTGCCCGATCTGACGGAGGCCCCTTGCGATCCCCCACAGGAAGAACGATGCATTCGCTTCCGCTCCCGACTGGATGAATTGATCCAGTCCGTGCTGGAGCGTTGCCACCGCATGTGGAGACGGCGCCCGTGAGGCTTTGGCGATGCAGTCGTGCATCATCGCGGCAAACAGCCACGTCATGAACCCATGCTGCTTCGATAGCTCCATACACAGCTGCGCGTGACCTTCGGCTTCTTCGAACCGCCGCTGCATGTTTCGGAGCATCGCGATCCAGACGTGGACGTACGCCGTGTCGAACTTGCGGCCGAGACGTTCGCTATGCGAGAGCGCTCCTGCCACCGCCGCCTCCGCACCGTCCGCGTCACCGGACAGCCATGCCGCGATTCCCAGGAGCGACCACGCCGCCGTGCCCGCGTCCTGCGGTGAGGGGTATCGAAGCTGTTCTCCGCCGCTCTGCTGATAGAGACTGAGGCATTGTTCGAGCGCGGCGCGTCCTTCGGCGAGTTGGCCGCGATAGACGCAGGTGTACCCGCGAAAACTCAACGCCTCGATCAGGAACTCCGAGCGCTGTGCCTGTCCGGCGAGCGCGAGGCACGAGGACGAAATGTCGGCGGCGTTCAGCAGTTCGCCACGGACGAAATAGAAGGTGCCCAACCCGCGAATAATCGGGAAGAGCACCGTCGACGGGGTGCCGTCGTCACACAGCCCTAGCGCCTGCTGATAGGTGTCTTTCACGTTCGGGTCCGTGTAACCGCTTGCCGACAGCACGACCCCCAGCCGGCTGAGAAGCTCGAATTTCAGCGCGCGCCTTTGCTGATCGTCGCCGCCTTTTTCGACCAGCTTGAGGCCGTTGACGCAGTGGTCACGCGCTTCGGGGTAGGCCGCGCGGCGGGCGGCGCTGTCGCTGGCCTCGACGAGCGCGCGCGCGGCCTCCTCGAATCGTGCGGCGCGCTCCAGGTGGTACGCCAGCAGATCAGGGGCCGCTTCGGGAATACCCTCACGGTGACGTGCCAGCACGTCCGCCGTACGCGAATGCAGCCGCTGTAGCTCCGATCGCACGATCGTTCCGAGCACGTCTTCGTGGATGAGCGCATGCTTGAAACGCAGATGGTCCAGCTTCGTCTGATGTGGTGCGGCGAGCAAGCCAAGCTCTCCGAGGCGCGCCAGTGCGTCCGACAGCTCGTCGCGTCGGTCAGGGATAAGCTCGTTGAGCAAACTGATCGGAAATTCCCGTCCCAGAACGGACGCAGCCTGCACAACCGGCTTGAGTTCCGGATGTCGATCGAGTCGAGCGACAATCGCGCGCTGGAGCTCGCCGCGCGCGGGCACGCCAGCGGCGGCAACGGTTCCGGGCTGGTCGATGGCAGCCTGCGTGAACTCCTCGAGAAAGAGCGGATTGCCCTCAGATCGTTTGACAATCGCCTCGACCACGTCGGATGGCAACGACGCTGCTCCGGGGCAAAGGCGCACGATGGCTTCTGCTGACGGGTCGTCGAGGCCCGAGACTTGAAGAGTCGTGACCCCGCGAAGCGTGAGATCGTCCTGCGGCACCGTCGACCGTGTCGTGCCGACTATCAACACAGCAGTGGAGCCGGCGGTTTCGGACAACTTCTGCAGCAGGTACTTCGTCGTGGGGTCGGCCCACATGACGTCTTCGAACAGCAGTAAAAGCGGCGCGCGACGCGCGGCGGCCTTCATCATGGCGACGAGCGTCTCGATCACGCGTTCGCGCGTGTGCTCTGGCCGCTCGTCGCTCGGGATCCCCATCGACTCGATTCCCGCCAGCGGTCCGACGTAAGCGGCCGCTGATCTGGCAGCCTCCGTTCCGAGCAGGTCCTCGAGGATTGATTGAAGGCGAGCTTCGCGTGTCTCGTTCGTCTTGCCGCGTCCGGTCTTTGCCACGAGGCGCTGCAGCACGGTACCCACCGGACTTAAAGGAGTGTGAGCGGCCCGTTCAGTGCAGTCGAACTGCCAGCACTGCCCGCCGTCGCGTCGCGCGTGTTCGTAGACGGCTCGCGCGAGACGCGACTTTCCGATGCCGGCCTCGCCATGCAGCACCACGACGTGCCCACATCCCGCGCATGCCTGCTCCCACATGCCGGCGAGCTGCACCATGAGGTCGGCTCGTCCGAGCATCGGCACTGGGGAATAATTCGCACCGCGCGCCTCAAACCGCGAGACGACCGCTGTTTCGCCGAGGACGAGCCATGCCTCCATTGGATCGAGTCCCTTCATTCGGACCCGTCCAAGCGAGCGATAGTTGAAGAATCCCCCGCCGCGTACGCGCGATTCGTCGGGAATCGCGACGCCACCGGTATTCGGCGCCTTCTGTTGAAGCCGAACGGCCACGTTCCACGGGATGCCGCGTGGCTCCTGTCGACCGCCGACCTTCACAATCCCCGAAGCAATCCCAACGCGTAGATTCAATGCGAGGCCTGCTGGCTTGGCGGTGCGAAACGCAGCGACCAGCGCCAATCCCGCGCGAATCGCCGACATCTCGGCGTCCTCGCGCATGACCGGATAGCCAAAGGTGACGAACGCGCCATCGCCGGCAAACTTGATCACGTGCCCGCCATGTTCGACCGTGACCTGGTAGACCAGCTCCTCGAACGCGGTGTACACCTCGGCGAGATCCTCGAGTTCCAGACTCTTCATCATCGAGGTCGACCCAGATCGGACACACGCGAGCACCGTGGCCGGGCGCTTCTCTTCAACGTGCGGTTCGAGGCTCGCTCGGCACTGATCGCAGAATCGCGCGTCTTCGCGGTTCTCCCGCTGACACTGCGGACACAAAACGACCATTGATGACGTCCTTATTGCGTCACCGGGTTCCGAGCCATTCCCAATGCGGTTGTCTCTTGAAGGTCACCTAGTCTACTCCACGCCCCAAAGTGCCAGCGACGGACGCGACCGTTGGGCGTAGAATCCGCTCCGTCGCTCGTCATCAGTCCCTGGAGGAACGCGCATGAAACGACGCCGTCTCGTTTATTCGGTGGTGGTCTGCGTGTTTCTGCACGCGGCACGGGGCCACGCGCAAATCGACCTTGACAAGGCGACCCTGAGCGGGACGGTCAGCGATCAGACCGGCGCCGTCCTCGTCGGGGCGACCGTCGCTCTCCGCAATTCCGATACTGGCGTGGAACGAACGGCCACCACAGACGAACGAGGAACGTATCGTCTGCCCGCGGTGCCGCCAGGAACCTACATAGTTCGCATTGGACACAGTGGATTCAGCGCGACGGTGTATCCGGAGGTCTCGCTGACCGTCGGTCAACGCGCCAACCTCGACGCGGTCCTGGCCGTCGCGCCTACCGATACACAGGTCGTCGTGCGCGCGAACGCCAGCATCGTTGAAACGACGCGCGTCGCACAGGCGTCGACGCTGAGCGAGAGTGAAATCGAGCACCTTCCAATCAATCAGCGCAACTTTCTCGAGTTCGCGCTCCTCACGCCGGCGGTCACCCCCACCAACCCGTTGGCGCCGACGACGCCAACCAATTCGCCGAGCTCCGGCCTTTCAATGACGGGGCAGGACCAGCGGAGCAACGACGTCACGATCGATGGTGCCGACAACATGGATGCCGCGGTCGGTTCAGTTCGTTCGACGTTGAGTCAGGACGCGGTTCAGGAATTCCAGGTGCTGCGCAGCACATTCTCTGCTGAATTCGGCCGCGCTCGAGCGGGAGTCATCAACATCGTCAGCAAGGCTGGCTCCAACGTCGCGCATGGAGGCGGGTTTTCGTTCCTGCGCGACGATGCGCTGGATGCGCGCAATCGTTTCGCATTCGACGCGGCCGGAAACCCTGTCGACCCACCGTTTCGCCGCTACCAATACGGCGCCACACTGGGTGGTGCGTTCGTCCACGACCGCCTGTTCGGGTTCGGTAGTTACGAGGGCTTGACGAGACGAGAATCGACGTTCGTCAGCGTCCTTCAGGGCAGCCAGTTCTTGAAGGCGACGGCGTCGCAGCAACGGCTCTTCAGCGCGCTTTCCGCCGATCCCCAATTGGCTCTCGTGTCAGCGGCCTTCATTGATCCGGCACGGGGTCTGCTGAACACGACGGATGGCAATTTTCCGCGCACGCTCGATCTCTTACGCCGTGAAAGCGGTGCGTTTCCATTCGCGAGCGATTCCCACACCGGATCGTTTCGGCTGGATGCCAACCTCTCGAACGCCAGTCAGCTCGTCGTGCGCATCAATTTCAACAGGGCCACGATCGAGGGGAACGATATCGGAGGACTGCGCGGAGTCAGCAGCGGGACGAATAACACCACGCGCAACTTCACGGGCGCTGTGTCCCACACCCATGTGATATCCGCGACGACTGTGAACGTCGTCCGGGGGCAGTACGGCCATTTCCACACCGCTATTCTGCCGACCGATCCGACAGGGCCCGGTGTGATCATCGCTGGAATCGCGCAGGTGGGGCGCGATCTTTTCAACCCCACCGATTATGCGTGGAACATTTTCCAGGGCAGTGACACGTGGCTGCACTCGCGGGGAAGCCATGATCTGAAGGCGGGCATCGACGTTCTCACGATGCGGTCGCGACGTGCGCGAGCAGAAGCGTTTCTTGCGGGACAGTTTCAGTTCGCCGAAGCGATCCCGCTGGCGTTAATCATAGAAGGTGTGCTCGGACCCAACAGCGCGGCAGCCATCGGCGCACGGCTCGCGACGCCGGTCGCAGCAGGGGGCCTGGGGCGACCGGATTTGCTGCCGGATCTCCTGGCTCCGATCACGGCGCTGCAGTCATATAACTTCGGGTTGCCCGTGGCGTATCTCCAGGGGTTTGGCGATCCGACGACCGACATTACCAGCACACAGCTTGCGACGTTCGTTCAGGATGAAATTCGAATCGGGCGTCACGCCACCGTCAGCGCCGGACTCCGATATGACACGGACTGGCGAGATCCGTCTATTAACGCCTCCGGCGACACGGTGCCGTTTCAGTTGCACCGATCCGTGACGGCCGATCGTAACAATGTAGCGCCGCGCATCGGCGCGACCTATGCGTTTGGTCCGCGACATCAAACCGTGATTCGAGGCGGCTGGGGCCTTTTTTACCAGAACGCGCTGACCGTCCTCGGGTTCAGTTCCCGCGTGTTGTCCGGACAGATCTCGCAGGTGTTTCTGCCACTTACCGGACTGCCAGGCATTCCGGGGACGTCCGCAGATGTCTGGCAGCGATATCAGCAAGACGGTCGTGTGAACGCAGACACGCTGAGGCGGCTGGGCATTACTCCGGGCACCACCCCAGCGGTGTTGCTGGTCGGGCGCGACGATCTCACCAACGCCTACAGCTCGCAGGCGAGCATCGGCGTCGAGCGTGAGATCGCAGACGACTTGAGCGTCGCCGCGGAATACGCCTACAACCGCGGGTACAACATCGTCAGGCTCCGCGATATCAACGTCCGGAAGATTGGCGCGAACCAGTTCGCGCTGCCCGGTCTCGATCCTCGATTTCTACAGCTGAACGCCTTTGAGGCGACCGGACGTTCGTCGTACCACGGCCTCACCATCTCGGTCCGGAAGCGCTACGCTCAACGATGGGGAATCGCGGCGTCCTATACCTGGGCCCGCGCACTGGATGACGTGACCGACTTCACGCTCGAGACAGAGCCTCAGGATCAAACCGATCTCGAGTCGGAGTGGGGACCATCGACCTACGACCAGCGACACCGTCTCGTCGCCAGCGCTGTGTACCTCTCGCCCGAACAAGGGAAATGGACGGGCCATTGGAGCATCGCTCCGATTCTCACCTACTCCTCGGGGCGTCCCTTCAATCTGCTGCTTGGCTACGACGCCAACGGCGATGCACACACGGAGACCGATCGAGCGAGACTGACCAATGGGTTATCGGTGGGTCGCAATACCGGAGTCGGGCCGAATTTGCTGACGACCGACGTTCGCATCGGCAGGCAAATGATAGCGCAGCCTCGCTACCGCATCGAACTGACCGTTGACGTGTTCAACCTGTTCAATCGCACGAACTACTCAGGCGTGAACCACATATTCGGTAGCCGCGCCCTCACGTCCGCTGACGTCACCCCGCGAAAAGATCTTCCGCCGACGGAACCGTTGGGATTGTCGTCCGCGTACCCCGCGCGTCAGCTGCAGATCGGCGTCCGCGTCGCATTTTGACGATCCGGTGTATATAGGTGCGGGTGCCCACCACGTCGATGCTCGTGCGCGTCGACCAGGACGATCAGGAGATCGGCGTCGTCGACAAGATGAGCGCGCATCGCGAGGGCGTCCTTCATCGCGCCTTCTCGGTGTTTGTTTTCGATCGCTCCGGGCGGCTGCTGCTCCAGCGCCGCGCGCTCGATAAATATCATTCAGGAGGCCTCTGGTCGAACACGTGCTGCAGCCACCCACGACCGGGTGAACGTCCCCTCGACGCAGCACATCGACGGCTTGAAGAAGAAATGGGATTTGATTGTCCTCTCACCGGCGGCTACGCGTTTACCTATCGAATCGACGTCGGCAACGGACTCGTCGAACATGAGTTCGATCACGTCTTCGTCGGGCAATTCGACGGCGAGCCGCGTCCCGATCGCGCTGAAGTCGATGGCTGGGCGTGGACGCCGCTCGACGAGGTCTGCGCCGATGTGGTTACGAGGCCGTCCGAGTACACAGTCTGGCTGCGAATCGTGCTCGACCGCCTGCAGAAGGCGAGCGCCGCGGCGTTGCCGGCAGCGATCCGCGCGTCGTTCGCGCAGCTGCTGTGTGCACTCGTCGCGTTCGTGCTGTTCGGCACGCCCGCCGCGGCGCAAGGCACCTTCGGCCGCCTTGCCGGAACGGTATTCGACGCAGACGGCGGGGTGCTGCCCGGCGTCGTCGTCACGTTGACCAGCGAGCAGACCGGCCAGGTACAGACGACCGTAACCGGCGACAGTGGCGCGTTCCTGTTCGCGCAGGTGCAACCGGGGCTCTACACGGTCGGGATGACGCTCGCCGGCTTCCGCGCGGTGCAATTCGAGAATGTCGCCATCGATGTCGGTGTCGAGCGCTCCCTGACCGCGCGCCTCGAAGTTGGAGAGGTGCGCGAAACCGTGTCCGTGAGCGGTGGAAGCCCGCTGGTGCAGACCACGACCCCGGAAGTGACACAGACCGTGGTGCAACGCCAGATTCAGCAGCTTCCGTTGCTCAATCGCGATCCGCTCGCCTTGATTCAGTTGCAGGCCGGCGTCCCCGGCATCGCAACCCGCAGGGAAACCGCCATCAACGGCGGGCGCCCGACGTGGACGCAGGTGACGCAGGACGGCATCAACATCCAGGACAATTTCATCCGCACGAACGCGCTCAACTTCAGCCCCAATCGTCCGACCTCCGAAACGGTCAGCGAATTCACGATCACGACGGCGGTGCCTGGCGCCGATGCTGCGGGCGGCGCAACCACCGTGCGGATGATCACGCCGGCGGGCACCAACAAGTTCCGCGGCGACCTGTTCGGATTCAACAACAGCAGTTCTCGATCGATGAACTCGTTTTTCAACATGCGCGAAGGGCTGCCCAAACCCAAGTCGAGCCGTAACCAATTCGGAGGCGCGCTCGGCGGACCAATTGTGCGCAACCGGTTGTTCTTCTTCGGCTATTACGAAGGCTCGCGTCAACGCGACCAGGTTACGCAGGACAACACGGTTCCCGCGCACGACGACTTCCTCCAGGGCGTCTTCCGCTACGTGGGCGCCGCCGATAGGCAGATTCATGCGGTCAACGTGCTGCAGGCCACTGGATTGAGGCTCGATCCCGTTGTCGCGCGCGACATTCTCGCGCGGGTGCCTTCGGCCGCTAGCGTCAATAACTTCGAAGTCGGCAACTCGACCGCCGATCGTGTCCTGAATACGGCCGGCTATGCGTTCCTTCAGGACTCCCACAACCGTCGCAATCAGTTGGGGACGCGCGTCGACTTCGAGGTCAACCCGCGACACCACCTCGAGGCGGACTATGCCTGGTTCCACGAGATCGACGACAGAAGCGACATCGACGGCGTGCACGATCGGCCCGTCGTCTTCACCGATGCCAACGTGCATCGCTATGTCGGCGCGTGGCGATGGGCAACCGGCACGGTGACCAACGAAGTGCGCGGCGGAGGCAACCTCGCGCCGTTGCGATTCGAGACGAACGAAACATTCGGTAGTGCGCTGTTCAGCGTCCCCTTCGTCACCGATCCCGTCGAATCGTTCCAGCCGCAGGGACGCACCACGCGGACGTTCCAGTACAGTGACAGCGGGTCGTGGCAGCGCGGTCGGCACGAACTGCAGTTCGGCGGCGGCCTGCAACAGGTCCACGTGAACACATATGGGTATGGCGCGCGGTTCCCAACCGTCGACTTCGGTTTCAGCCCCGGGGCTCCCGCGTCAGTGCAGCTGTCAGCGTCCCAGTTGCCCGGCGGCGTCAGCGCCGCCGATCTGGCCGCCGCCAACGCGCTCCTGTCTTTTCTGTCCGGAACGATCACCGACGTCACCCAGACATTCGAGGTGCGCGACCGGACGTCCGGGTTCCTCGCCGGAGCACCGAACATTCGGAATTACCGGCTGAACAACGCGACCGCATTTCTGCAGGACAACTGGCGCTGGAAGCCAAACCTGACGGTGCGCGCCGGCCTGAAGTGGGAGTACTACACGCCGCTGCGCGAGCGTGACGATCTCGGACTGCAGCCGGCGCTGAACGGCCGCGCTGTGCGGGACGCGCTCCTCAACCCGAACGGCACGGTGACGTTCGTCAACGGCGGCTTCTATCACAAGGACCTCGATAATGTCGGTCCGAGCGTTGGCTTCGCGTGGGATCCCTTCAAGGACGGACGTACGTCTATCCGCGGCGGCTACTCGCTGACCTTCGTCAACGAGGAGGCGATGACCGTGACCGACAACGCCTCCGGGGCCAACGCGGGACTGTCGGCGGATGCGACGCTCACGAATCTCTACACAACGGTCGCCGCCGGAATACCCGGGGTGCCGACGCCCGCCTTCCAGAGCGTGCGGAGCTACGCCGACCAGCTCGATGTCGACCCTGGCGCCGCGGTGTTCGCGATCGACCCGAACATCAAGCAGCCACGCGTGCACCAGGTCAGCGTCGGCATCTCACGCGAACTGCCAGGGCGATTTGCGGCAGAGGCGCGATACATCGGGACATTCGGCCGCGGATTGTGGCGCGGCGTCGATCTCAATCAGATGAACCCGCACGGCGCGTTTCAGGACGACTTCCTGCGCGCGCGCAGCAACGGTTTCCTCGCACTGCAGGCGACGGGCGTTTTCAATCCCGCCTACAACCCCGCGCTTGCGGGCAGCCAGCCGCTGACGATCATTCCGACCCTCGGCGGCGGTTTTCTCACCAGTGCCACGGTCCGAAGCCTGATCCAGACGGGCCAGGTGGCCGCGCTCGCAGACCTGTACGAAACAGGCGCCGGCCCGGACATCGGTGCGGACGCGCGCGCGATGTTTCTCAGAAACCCCGGCATCTACGTCGCGGACCTGATCGAGAACGCCGGTTTCAGCAACTACAACGCGCTGCAGCTCGAGCTTCGACGGCAGTTGCAGGCCGGCGTGCTGGGACAAATCAACTACACGTTCTCGAAGACCAGAACGAATTCGCTCGGGACGTCGCAGGAACGGTTCGAGCCGTTTCTCGACAACGCGCGGCCGCAGCTCGACGAAGGTCGTTCGGAGTTCCACATCTCGCATGTGATGAACGCCAATGCCGTCGTCGATCTTCCATTCGGCCGCGATCGCCGATGGCTGAATCGCGGCGGCATCGTGGATTCGATTCTCGGCGGCTGGGAAACAGGCGCCGTCGTGCACTGGCAAAGCGGTTCACCGATCTCCATCCTGGCCAAGCGCGGAACGTTCAACCGCACCACGCGCTCGTACCACCAGACGGCGCGCACCCCGCTGAGCGCCGATGAAGTCAAAAAGCTGCTCGGCGTGCGTGACGTGAACGGCATCGTTTACTGGATCGATCCGAAGGTGATCGATCCGAATACCGGCCGCGCCGTTGGTCCCGACACGCTGACCAATTCGCCGGGCTTCCCCGGTCAGGTGTTCTTCAATCCGATGGCAGGTGAGGTCGGAAATCTTGGGATCCTTGCGTTCGATGGTCCGTCACAGTTTGAGACCGACCTGTCGATCAGCAAACGCGTGCGGGTCTGGAAACAGGCCGGCCTGCGGCTGCGCGCCGACATCTTCAATCTGTTCAACACGGTGAACTTCTGGGTCGGCGATAACGACATCAACAGCACGACGTTCGGGCGGATCATCGACACAACGACGGAT
>Ga0207659_10000156_pt1 | contig 40644 bp, 35 predicted proteins | sample KBSM43metaG_FD_184330 | JGI IMG/M metagenome (GOLD analysis project Ga0207659, IMG submission 184330) | Miscanthus rhizosphere microbial communities from Kellogg Biological Station, Michigan, USA - KBS M4-3 metaG (SPAdes) (version 2) | ecosystem: Host-associated > Plants > Roots > Rhizosphere >...
AGTCAACCGGCCTGGGGTTGCTCGAGCTGCCGACAATCTTCGGAATGCTGACGCCCGATGTTGTGGTCAGCGTCGGCGATCGTTTCGAGACGATGGCGACGGCAGTTGCCGCGGCCTATATGAACATTCCGCTGGCGCACACGATGGGCGGAGAAATCAGCGGCACCATCGACGAGAGCATCCGCCACGCGGTGACAAAGCTGTCGCACCTGCATTTCCCCGCGAATACCGCCGCAGCCGAGCGCATCGTCCGGATGGGGGAGGATCCAGCTACTGTTCATGTCGTCGGGTGTCCGCGCATCGATCTCGTCGCCGAGATGGCAAGGGCCAATGGGCACCTGGGTTCGCCTGACTGGCTCGATCGCGAGGGCGTTGGCGCGCACATCACGCTCGACAAGCCCTTCCTGCTCGTCAGTCAGCATCCGGTCACGACTGAATACGGTCATGGCGAAGACCAGATCGTCGAGACATTGATGGCGCTGCACGATTTGCAGATGCCGACGATCATGCTGTGGCCGAATGCGGACGCTGGATCCGAGGACATCTCGCGCGGCATGCGGAAATTCAGGGAGCACTATCGGCCTGAATACATCCGCTTTTACAAGAATTTCCCAATCGAGACCTACGTCAAATTGATGTTGAGCTGCGCGTGCGCCGTCGGGAATTCGTCCGCGCCGGTGCGCGAAGGTTCGTACATCGGTGTTCCGACCGTCAATATCGGCAGCCGGCAGCAGGGTCGGGATCGAGCGGACAACGTCAGCGACGTCGGATACGACCGGCGGGAGATTGCCGCTGCGGTCAAGAAGCAGCTTGCGCGTGGCCGATACCCGTCGAGCCCTCTGTATGGCGACGGCGGCGCGGGCGCACGCATCGCGAAGATTCTCGTCGACGCGCCGCTGCGCATCCAGAAGCGTTTGTCCTATTAATGAATGTTCTCGGGGTCATCCCCGCCCGCGGTGGATCCAAAGGCATTGGGATGAAGAACCTGGCGCCCCTCTGTGGACGGCCGCTACTTGCCTATACCGCGGATGCAGTCAAAGAGAGCAAGAAGCTGACCCGCACGATCGTGAGCACCGACGACGCTCGCGTTGCTGACTGCGCGAGGTTGCTCGGGCTCGAGGTGCCGTTCATGCGACCCGCGTCGCTCGCCGCAGACGACACCCCGATGCTGCCCGTCCTGCAGCATGCCATTCGCGCAATGCGTGAAGCCGGTTTCGACGCCGATGTGGTCGTCCTGCTTCAGCCGACGTCACCGCTGCGCCGCGGGCAGCACATCGACGCAGCCATCGACTGGCTTCAGCGCGTGCGCGGCGACTCAGTTGTCTCGGTTGTGGAATTACCGCATCAGTTCAGCCCGACATCGGTGATGCAACTCGACGAAGGACTTCTGAAGCCATTCCTGGAAGCTGCCGCGCCGACGCGGCGACAGGACAAACCGCGGCTCTACGCGCGTAACGGTCCGGCCGTACTCGCCGTTCATGCGCGTGTCATCGAACGGGGTTCGCTGTACGGCGACGAAACGTGGCCGTTGATCATGACGCCGGAGGAGTCGCTCGACATCGACACACCATGGGATTTGCGACTCGCCGAGTCGGTTGTCGCCGCGCGTTCGAATGCAGATTCCGTATAGACGCGTCTCTGAATATCAACCAGTGGACGTGAACCAGCTGCGGCCAGGTGCGTCGTACAAGAGCCTGCTCGACAAGCGGACCCACCCGATCGACGAGCTCGTCACGCGCTTCGGCCACATTCCGCAGGAGTTGCTGTCACGCCGGGCGTGCCCCACGTGCGGCAGTGTCGAGGAGACGCTCGAACTCGAAAAAGATCACATGCGGATCGTCCGCTGCAGGGAGTGCGATCTCGTCTTCGTCAATCCGACATTCGACCAAGGGCACTACCAGCAGGTCTACGCCTCACAGGCCTACCAGGACATCGTCCGGGACCTCGGGATCAACAGTCATGACTACCGCGTGAAGCGCTTTGGTGCGGAGCGTGTGCGCATCATGGGCGAGCATTTGCGGATGTCGAGCGGCCGCGCGCCAAGGTACCTCGATGTCGGCTGCAGCACGGGCTTTGTCGTCGAGGCCGCTCAGGCCAACGGTTGGAGGGCGACTGGGATCGATCTGAACCCCTCGGCGATCGAATTCGGACGTTCGCGCGGGCTCGACCTGCGGACGGTCGCGCTCGAGGACGCGGGTCTTGCCGCAGGCACCTTCGACGCAGTGTCGCTGTTTGACGTACTCGAACACCTCCTCGATCCAGGACGGACGCTGCGGGCCTGTGTGGATCTGCTCGCGCCCGACGGCATTCTGTTTCTCTACGTGCCGAACTTCGACTCGGCGTCGCGGTTGCTGATGGGCGCCAACGCGCACTTCATATGGCCGACGCACCATCTCAATTACTACACGCCGACGACAATCCGCGATCTGATGCTGCGGCACTCGTTGACGCCGGAGCTGATCGTCACCGAAGGTCTCGACATCGAGGATTACATCTGGTACCGCCGCGAGGTGCTCCATCGCGACGCGGAGGCGCTGACGGAAATTGCCGATGTCGTCCAGTTCCTTGCCAACGCCGGTTGTTACGGCAAGAACCTGCGCGTTGTCGCGCGTCGGGCGCCCTGAGGGAACGTCGCCGGGCGGGTCATCGATGAAGGTTCTCTTGACGGCGCTGCACTTTGCGAACTATCGCAACTTCGAGTCCGTGATCCGTTCGCTCGCCGCGCGAGGGCATGACGTCCACCTGCTCGCCGACGAGCGGGAAACCTTCGGCGGCCAGGCCTTTGTCGAGAGACTTGCCGCCGAATATCCCAACGTCAGCTTCGGACTGACGCCGTCGCCGGTGGACGAGCCATGGTTCCCCCTCGCCCAGAAGCTGCGCTTCGCGCTCGATTACGTGCGTTTTCTCGATTCACGCTATGCGGCGGCCGAAAAGCTCCGCCTTCGCAACATCGAACGCACACCGCGCATCATCAAGTGGATCACATCGGGTGTTGGAGGCGCGGTCGTTGGTCACCGCAGGACGGCTGCGTTGCTCAAGGCCATCGAGCGAAGACTGCCGCCGAGCCGTGCGATCACCGCGGTGTTCGAGGCTCAGCAGCCGGACGTCGTGCTGCTGACATCGCTGACCTTCTCGCGCTCGTTCGCGATGGAGCAAATGAAGGCCGCGCGGTCGCTTGGTGTTCCAACCGCCGCCTGCATCATGAGCTGGGACCACCTGTCGAGCAAGGCGCTGGTGCACATTCAACCGGATGTGACGATTGTCTGGAATGACGTGCAGAAGCACGAGGCCATCGAGATGCACGGCATTCCGGCATCTCGCATCATCGTGACAGGCGCGCAGTGCTACGACCAATGGTTCGACAAACAGCCGGAGCGTTCGCGGCAGCAGTTTTGTCGCGCCGTGGGCCTCGATCCAGAGCGCCCATTCGTCCTGTACGTCTGCTCCGCGATGAGCCCTGTTCCAGATCCGGCGGAGCCCGTATTCGTCAAGGAATGGATCCAGGCGCTTCGATCGAGCAGCGATCCCGTTCTTCGCACCGCGGGTGTGCTCGTGCGACCACACCCGGAACGGATCAAGGAATGGACGGGCATTTCTCTCGACGGTCTGGAGAATGTAGCAGTAGGTGGACGCAACCCGATCGATGCAGACGCGAAGGCGGACTACTTCGATTCGATCTATTACAGCCGCGCCGTTGTGGGTCTCTGCACGACAGTGTTTCTCGAGGCTGCCATCATCGGACGGCCGGTTCTGACGATGCAGCTGCCGGCGTATCGGATGCATCAGGACGGTATGGTGCATTTCCGGTATCTGTTGAATGTGGAAGGCGGGCTGCTGCACACCGCGCCAGACGTCGTCGCGCATCTGTCGCACCTCGCCGGGGTCATGAAGAGCGATGGATCGCGCGACGAGCGCAACCGACGTTTTCTCACCGCGTTTGTCAGGCCCGGCGGTCTCGAGTCGCCATCAACGCCGAGGTTTGTCGAGACCGTCGAGGCACTCGGACGCCCCGCAGGACATGCGCAGCCCGAGTCCACGTTCGATGAGGTGCCACTCCTGCTGAGAGTTGCGATTGCTGCGTCGAACACGGCGATCGGCAGCTGGCTGCTGATGGATGCCATAGACATCGCGCGCGAGGACAGCGAGCGCGCAAATCGTGCACAGAAGGAACAGATACTCGGCGCGAGGGCTGCTTACCGCGAGCGCGAGCACCGTGAGCGCGAAGCGATCATCCGTGCAACACGCCAGGAACGGGCCGCCAAGGAATGGCGCAAGTGGCGCCGAGGTCTCAGCGCCCGCAAGCAGGTCGCGCGTCTGAAGGCGAGCGTCAAACGGTTGATCGAGGTGGGCCATCACTGACGTGAAGCCGCGCGTTGTGCTCGGCATGACCTTGTACAACAACGCCGGGCACCTCCGCGAAGCGACCGAGTCGCTTCTCGCTCAGGCCGATGGCGGTTTCGCGCTCGTCATGCTCGACGATGGCTCGAGCACGGACAGCGAGCACATTGCGCGCGAGTACGAAGCGCGAGATCGCCGGGTTCGGTACTGGCGTCACGCCGAACGGCGTGGCATGGTGCCGACGTGGAGGGAAGTCGTCCAGATTGCGCGCCGCGAGTATCCATCTGCCGAGTACTTCGCGTGGGTCAGCGATCACGATCGATGGGCTACGCAATGGCTGGGGCGCATGGTCGTGGAACTCGACGCGCATCCGGAGGCGGTGCTCGCATATCCACAGACGCTTCGTGTCGACGACGCCGGCGCGCTCGTCGACAAAGAGCCGCGCGTGTTCGACACGTCAGGGATTGGCGATCCGCGCGACCGGTGGCGGCATTTCTGCTGGAGCGGCTTCGGATCCGGTGACATGGTCTACGGCCTCATGCGCGTGCGCGCTCTCGAGGCGGCCGGCATTTTCCGCTCTGTTCTCAATCCGGACCGCCTCCTGGTCGCGGAGCTGTCGCGCCAAGGCGAGATCCGGCAGGTCGCTGAGCCGTTGTGGTGGCGACGGCAGTCCGATGGCGCGAGTATCGATCGACAGCGCGTCTCGCTGTTTGCCGGTTCGCCGCCGCCGCGATTCAACTGGCCGCCGTCGCTCCAGCACGCAGTGCTCCTGCGGCGCGAAGGATACGACGTTTCGATGATTGCGACCTATGTCATTGCGTCAACTTGGCGCGCGACCCGAAAGACGGAAACGTCGAAGCGCGTCGGTCGCGGTGTCGATCACGTGCACTTTGCGAAGAAGCTGGTGAAGAAAGCCTTTCACCACGCTGTCTACTACACGCTTGTTGGCGGCAGGAAGCTGGCCGGCAAGAGCCGACGCGCGACCCGCAAGGCCGTGTACGAGATCCTGATGTTCACGCATCGCACGGGGCTGCGAAGACAGAGCCGGTGAAAATTCTCATCGCGGCTCTTCACAACGGCTACTACCGCAACATCGAGTCAATGGTGGACGAGCTGGCGGCACGGGGGCATCAGCTCTATCTCGGCGCGGAGCGCCACGAATCCGCGCTCGGTGGAGCGTCCATCGTGCAGCGCCTCGCGGCAGCACATTCGAACGTCAGTTACGGGAGAGTGCCCACCCGCGAGCAGAAGACCCGATTCCTCGCCACCAAGGTCAGGCTGACGCTCGATTACCTCCGTTACCTCGAGCCGCAGTACGAAGGCACCCCCGCGCTGCGGCAGCGGGCGGAAGTGCGGACGCCGAGCGGCTTCATCACGCTCGCCGAGCATGGCTTGCTGCGTTCGCCGCGGGCGCGCCGCCTGCTTGCGAGCGCGCTGCATGCGATCGATCGCTCGGTTCCCGCAAGTCCGGACATTGAACGTTTTCTCGACGCGCAGGCACCTGACGCGGTCGTAATCACGCCGCTGATTGGTCTTGTCCCTTCATCGCAGCTGGATCTGTTGCGCAGCGCGCGAGCGCGCGGTATCCCGACGGCAGTTTGCGTCTGGAGCTGGGATCATCTGTCCAGCAAGGCCATCATCCGCGACATGCCCGATCGCTTGTTCGTGTGGAACGACGTGCAGCGGCGCGAAGCGACCGAAATGCATGGCGTGCCTGCGGAGCGCGTGGTCGTGACCGGTGCACAATCGTTCGACCGCTGGTTCGACCAGCGTCCCTCTCGCAGCCGTGCGGATTTCATGCACCGCGTCGGGTTGCCCGATGGCCGGCCATTCGTCCTCTGGGTGTGTTCGGCCCTGTTTCCAGGAAGTCCGTCAGAGGCGCAGTTCGTCCTCAGGTGGGCTGCCGCGCTGCGAGATACTTCGGATCCGGCTCTGCGCGATGCAGCGATCCTGGTGCGCCCGCACCCGTCCAGGAAGCGTGAGTGGGACGAGGTCGATTGGCGAAGCGTTCCCGACCTGGCCTTATGGGGCGACAATCCGATCGACACGGAGTCGCGCGCCGATTACTTCGACTCACTCCAGTACAGCGCCGCCGTTGTCGGCTTGAACACCAGTGCGTTCATCGAGGCGGGCATCGTCGGGTCTCCCGTGTTGGCCGTTCTGCCCGAAGAGTTTCGGCCGAATCAGGAAGGGACGCTGCACTTTCGGTATCTCGTGGACGGCGGCTTACTGACGATTTCGCGCTCTCTTGCCGACCACTGTGGGCAGCTGGCCTCGATTCTGGGTGGCGACACGCAAGAGATTCTTCGACGACAGCGTGAGTTCGTCCGCACATTCGTGAGGCCTCTTGGCCTCGACATGTCCGCCACGTGCGTGCTGGCGGATGCGGTCGAAGCACTCGGCACGGTGCGGCCGCAGCATGCCGTCAGCGCGCCGGCCGCGGTGGCGCGATTCGGGCTCATCACATTACGAGCGTTGGCGCGAATCCCACGCGGTCGCAAGCTGCTGCTCAACAAGCGCGAGATCGAAGGAAAACTCCGGCGCGCCGACAGCGAGGGACGCGAAGTCAGCTGGCTGTGAAGATCCTGTTTTTCGCTCGCCACTACGCGTACATGCGACTGTTCGAGTCGTCCATCGAAGAGCTCGCGCGTCGCGGCCATCAGCTGACGCTGTCGGCCGATCGCGAGGAGTCGATGGGCGGCCGGCGGATGGTTGAGCGGCTGGCGGAGCGATTTCCCAACATTACGCTCGCGACGACTCCAGGGCGCGCACCCGGTGCGTGGAGCGAATTCGCGCGGCGGCTGCGGCTTGGCATCGACTATCTGCGTTATCTCGATCCGCGCTACGCGGCGACACCGCATATTCGTGCGCGGGCACGTGAGCGCGCGCCGCGCAGCGTCGTGGCCATCGCGGATCGCCTTGGCACACGTGCACGAGAGACGTTCGCACAGCTGTTGCGCATGCTCGAGCGTGGCATCCCTGCGAGGGCCGACCTCGAGCACTACATCGCAAGCCATCGACCAGATGCCGTGCTCGTGACGCCGCTCATCGAGCTCGGATCGCCGCAGATGGATCACCTCGCCGCCGCCAAAGCGCTTGGGATTCGAACGGCGCTTCCCGTTGCCAGCTGGGATCACCTGTCGAGCAAAGCGCTCATTCGCAACGTGCCTGATCTCCTGCTGGTGTGGAACGAGATTCAGAAGCAGGAAGCGATCGAGATGCACGGTGTCGCGGCGGAGCGGGTGGTTGTCACCGGCGCACATCCCTACGATCAGTGGTTTGGCCGGGCGCCGTCGCGCAGTCGCGACAGCTTCTGCTCGCGCGTCGGCCTTCGTGCGGATCGCCCGTTCGTGGTGTACCTGTGTTCGTCGCTGTTCCGCGGCACCGCAAGCGAAGCCGCCTTTGTCGAGCGCTGGGTTGAAGCGATTCGCACGAGTAGCGATTCTCGCCTGCACGACATCGGCATCCTGATCAGGCCGCACCCTGCACGCCCGGACGAGTGGAAACAGATCGATCTGTCCGGTTTCAGAAACCTCGCATTCTGGGGTGATCATCCGGTTGACGATGAGGCGAAGAACGATTACTTCGACTCGATGTACTACAGCGCGGCGGTGGTCGGTCTCAATACGAGCGCGTTTCTCGAAGCCGCGGTCGTCGGCAAGCCGGTGCACACCGTCCTCGACGATCACATTTCGAGGCATAACCAGGAAGGCACGATTCACTTTCACTATCTGCTGGATGTGAACGGCGGGCTGCTTCGCGTCGCGCGAACGCTCGACGAACACGTGAAGGTGCTCGCCGACTCGCTCGCGCCTGAAGGGGGAGGCGATCCGAAAGCGCGCCGCTTCGTCGAAGGCTTTATTCGTCCCTTTGGTCTGGCGCAGGCCGCGACGCTGCGATTTGCGGACGCGATCGATCGGCTCGCAGCGTTGCCGGCTCCCCGGCCTTCCGGCCACGGTGTGACGGAACGCGCGCTGCGTCTGGTGATGTATCCCGCCGTCGGAGCACTTCAGCTCCTCCTGATCACGCAGCCATATCGCAAGCGCGTGCGCCTGGAGATCAAGAAGCTGTTCCAGGATGGCCGACGACGAGTATTCGTCTGGGTCAAGCAGTTCGCGCAAAAACAGCTCGGCGAGAAAGAGCTGACCGCACCGCCGGTGGGGCCACCATCCGCGCTGACACCAAAGCCGGGCCGCCAGCGCGATCCTGCAAAAAAACTCGCGGGATGGAACCTTCCCGAGGCGGAGGAAACCCGCGAGTTGATTACCGCCCTGGGACGAAGTGGCCGACCGATTCTGATCGGTCCGTGGCTCTCGGAGGCTGGGTTCGAGCTGCTCTACTGGATTCCATTTCTGGCGTGGGCGAAGACCTACGGCAACCTCGACCCGTCGCAACTCGTCGTCATTTCACGTGGCGGCGCGGCCTCCTGGTATCGCGACATCACGACGAACTACGAGGATGTGCTCTCGTTCTATTCGCCCGAACAGTTCCGCGTGCGCAACGACGCACGCATCGTCGAACAGCACGGTCGCCTGAAGCATGTTGAGGTGTCGAGCTTCGACCGCGAGATCATTGCGAAGGTCACGGAGAAGCGCGGCCTGAGCGGAGTGCGTCTGCTGCACCCGTCGACCATGTACCGTCTGTTCGATCATTTCTGGTTCCAGCGGGTGCCGGTCACGCTCATCGAGGCATTCACGTCGTTTGGAGCCCTGCCGCCAGTCGATCCCGGCGAATTGCGCAATCACCTGCCGCAGCGATACGTGGCAGCGAAGTTCTACAGCAACACCGCCTTGCCCGACACACCCGAAAACCACGAGTTTGTCGCGTCGTATCTCGATGAGCTGACGCGTCACACGGACGTGGTCCTCTTGAACACGCCGCATCGCTTCGATGATCACGCCGACATCGCGAGAGGAAATCGCAGTCGGATTCACAGCATCGATCATCTGATGACGCCGGCCACCAATCTCGACGTGCAGACGCGCGTCATCGCTGGCGCCGAGGCCTACGTTGGGACGTATGGTGGGTTTTCGTACGTGGCGCCGCTGTTGGGAACGCACGCACTGACGTTTTACTCGCACATCACGGGGTTCCGGTTCGACCATCTCGAAGTCGCCAAGCGTGTGTTTTCAGGGCTGCGGAAGGGGAGCTTCGTCGAGCTCGATCTGCGTTCGGTGGACATGCTTCGACTCGGTTTCGGCGCCGCGCATCATGAGTTTGTTGCGAAGGGTTAAGCGGCCGTTGCGCGATGCGCTCCGTCACCGCGCGGAAATGCGCGAGCAGCTCGAGTGGTCGCGCGCCGGCTGGGCCGTCGAGCGGGAGATCGAGGCGGTCGTCAATGGTGCGGAGACGATTGTTGCGGGACCGTGGCTCTCGGAAGTCGGCTTCGAGGCGCTCTACTGGGTGCCCTTCCTACGATGGGTCAAGGCGGCCTTTCGTGTCGAGCCGTCGCGTGTGGTCGCCGTCTCGCGCGGGGGCGTTGCGTCGTGGTACCGCGACATCGCCGATCGGTACGTGGAGATCTGGGATCACATCGACCCTGCCGACTTCGCTCGGCGGACCGGAGAGCGCGGCGCGACGAAACAGTTGGAGGTCTCGGCGTTCGATCGTGAGGTGGTGCACGTCGTCGAGCGAGTTGCGGGAACCCGCGTCGCCGTGCTGCACCCTTCGTTGATGTATCGACTGTTCTCGCTCTTCTGGTCCGGTCAGCGCGCGCAGAGCTTCCTCGACGCCCATACACGCTTCGAGGCGATCCCGCCGGCGGCAGTTCTCGATGCCGCGGGTCTTCCCCGCGAGTACGTCGCGGTGAAGTTCTATGCGGCGCGCTCGTTGCCGGACACACCCGACGTGCGCCGCACGCTCGCGTGGTTTGTCGACAGCCTCGCCGAGCGCACCCACGTTGTCCTGCTCGACACTGGGCTGGTGCTTGATGAGCACACGGACTATGCCTTTGGACCGACCGGCCGCGTCATCAGCGCGAGATCATGGATGGCTCCGAACAACAACCTCGCCGTACAGACTCAGATCATTGCCAGCGCGCAGGCATTTGTCGGGACGTGCGGCAGCGTGGCGTGGCTCGCGCCAATGCTCGGCGTGAACACATCTGCCGTCTACATGGATCCGAAGTGGCTGCACGCCCATCTCGGCGTCATGCTGCGTGCATGCCACCGGACCGGGGCGGGTCATTTCGCTGCCCTTGATCTCCGGGCGCTGGATCCAATTGGTTCGGCTCAAGGCGCCCTGAGCCTTGAGCGTGCCTTGAGCCCTGAGCCTTGAGCCCTGAGCCAATTCTTGCTGCCGGACGCTGTCTCGTCATCGGCGAAGTCGCGCTGACGCACGACGGCAGTCTTGGGCTCGCACATGCGTTTGTGGATGCGATTGCCGATGCGGGCGCAGATGCCGTGAAATTCCAGACGCACATCGCCGCGGCCGAGAGCACTCCGTCCGAACCGTTTCGCGTGAAATTCAGCCGTCAGGACAAGACGCGATACGACTACTGGAAGCGGATGGAGTTCACCGAAGAGGGCTGGCGGGGGCTTGCCGAGCACGCGCGCGAGCGCGGCATTCTGTTCCTCTCGTCGCCATTTTCAATTCAGGCCGTCGACCTGCTCGAGCGCATCGGCGTCCCGCTCTGGAAAATCGCATCAGGCGAGACCTCGAACACGACACTGCTCGACCGAGTTCTCGATACGCGCAAGCCGGTGTTGCTGTCGACCGGGATGAGTTCGCTCGAGGAAATCGACCGCGCCGTCGCACGGGTTCGCGCGCGCCACGCTGACCTTGGTGTCTTCCAGTGCACGACCGCCTACCCCTGTCCACCGGAGAAGATCGGGCTCAACCTGATTCCGTTCTATCGCGAGCGATATGGCTGTTGGGTGGGGTTGTCGGATCATTCGGCGACGATCTTTTCGGGTCTCGCGGGCGCTGCGATGGGGATGGACATGCTCGAAGTGCATGTAGCGCTTTCTCGCGAAATGTTCGGCCCCGATGTCATTGCCTCGATTACCACGCAGGAACTGCGGCAGCTTGTGGACGGGATCCGGTTCATCGAACGGATGCGCGCGCATCCGCTCGACAAGGACGCATCGGCACAGGAAACGGCGCCGCTGCGGAAGCTGTTCACGCGAAGTCTCGTCGCGTGCGCCAGCCTGCCAGCCGGCACGGTCATCGAGCGTGAACATGTGGTCGTCAAGAAACCCGGAACCGGTCTACCGCCCGATCGACTGGAGGACGTGATTGGCCGACGCCTTGCCCGGCCGGTCACCGCAGATCAGGTCCTGGCCGCTGAAGACATCGAAGGGCTCGCCTAGGTTGCGCAAGCGAAAAATCTGCGTCGTCGTGACCGCTCGTCCGAGCTACTCCCGCATTCGTACGGCGCTCAAGGCGATCGACGAGCACAGCGATCTCGAGTTGCAGCTCGTCGTCGCGGCGTCGGCGTTGCTGGATCGGTACGGCAGCGCCATCCATTCGATTGAACGCGACGGATTTCCGATTGTTGCGCGTGTGTACATGGTGCTCGAAGGAGAAAACCTCGTCACCTCCGCCAAGTCGACGGGTATCGGGCTGTCGGAGCTGGCGACCGTGTTCGACAACATCAAGCCCGACGCGGTGGTCACGATCGCGGATCGTTATGAGACGCTCGCGACGGCGGTGGCCGCGTCGTACATGAACATCCCGCTCGTGCATATCCAGGGCGGCGAGGTGACCGGCTCGATCGACGAGAAGGTACGGCATTCGGTCACCAAGCTCGCCAACCTGCATCTCGTGTCGACCAATCTCGCCGGTGAGCGCGTCAAGAAGCTCGGTGAAGATCCAGCCAACGTGCACGTCACCGGTTGTCCGTCGATCGACATCGCGGCGGAAGTCGCGGCGCGTCCGGAAATGGATTTCGATCCGTTTGCAAAGTATGGCGGCGTTGGCCCGACCACCGATCTGTCGAACGGGTATCTCGTCGTGATGCAGCACCCCGTGACGACGGAGTACGAAGAAGCGCGACAGCAGGTCGAAGAGACGTTGTATGCCGTCAAAGACTTTGGCCTTCCGGTGCTCTGGTTCTGGCCGAATGTGGATGCGGGGTCCGACGGGACTTCGAAAGGCATCCGGATGTTCCGCGAAAGGGAGCAGCCGGAGAACTTCCATCTGTTCCGCAACATGTTCCCCGAGGACTTCCTGCGCCTGCTCTGCAGTGCGACAGCCATCGTCGGCAATTCGAGCGTCGCCATCCGCGAGTGTTCTTATCTCGGCGTGCCCGCGGTCAATATCGGTACCCGGCAGCTTGGTCGCGAGCGTGGCCGCAACGTCATAGACGTCCGCCACGATCGCGTCGAGATTGCCGACGCCCTGGCGGCGCACATCAAGCGTGGCAGAGCGTCACGGGATCTGCTCTACGGCGACGGCAGGGCCGGTGAACGTATTGCCGACTGTCTGTCGCAGGCCGAGCTGACGATCGAGAAGAGACTGACGTACTGATGACGACAGTTTCAGCAGATCGCAGAGAGCGGATTGCCGCACTCGAGTACGACTACGGGGCGCAGCCAAAGCGGACGCTGACGGCCTGTAACCTGTGTGGCGCAGGCCAGTTCGTCATCCTCACGCATCGGGACCGGTATGGCTACGCGGCGCAGGCGCACGCGTGCCGCCAGTGCGGTCTTGTTTTTCTGAACCCGCGCCTCACGGCGGAGGCCTACGCACGTTTCTACAACGGCGTGTATCGTCCGCTCGTCAGCGCGTTCCACGGCCGGCTCATCGATGCGCGCACGATCCAGGCCGAGCAGCGCGAGTACGCGGCGGAACGTGCGGAATTCCTGAGACCCTTCACCACCGGCACCCGACGACGGACGCTGCTCGACATCGGAGGTTCGACGGGGGTAGTGGCGGCGCACTTCGCGCGAGAGTTCGGACTGGAGGGAACCGTCATCGATCCGGCGCCGCTCGAAATCGAGCAGGCGCAGCGCCTTGGGCTCGAGACGATCTCGGGATTGGTCGAACACCACGACTTCGGGAGCCGTCGTTTCGACGTCGTCACGATCTGTCAGACGGTCGATCACCTGCTCGATGTTGCGGGGACACTGACGCGTGTCCGGCAGTTGCTGTCCGATGATGGATTGCTCTTCATCGATATCGTCGATTTTCGTGCCGCATATCTCCGCAACTGGTCGGTTGAGGAGGCGATCAAGATCGATCATCCGTACTACCTCACCGAACCAACCATCGTTGCACACCTGCGAAGGTCGGCGTTCGAAGTGCTCCGTAGCGACTACGCCAGCGATCATCTGCACGTCAGCTACGTATGCCGTCCAGGCACCGGTAATGTGGACGTGATGCCAGCGGCTTCCTCGGTTGACGCGCTGCTTCGGGAAGTGCGCTTCGTACAGAGCTCACCACACCGGCTGTGACGATCTCGGCGTCCCGGGCGTGTGCCGTTTTCTGTGCGGCGCTCATGGCGGGCTCGCTAGGGTACGGTCTTCTGCGCGTCCCGCTGCAGGTGCAGGATTCGCTCCCGAAAATTGTGGAGGCCGGACGTTCACCTGGGGTGTGGGCCTCGTTCACTTCGGAGATCGGAACCACGGATTTTCGTCCGCTGTGGATGGCGGAAACAAAGCTGTTATTCGATTTGTCCCGCGGTCACGTGCACGTCGCCTACAAGGCGTTTCACATTGCACTCTTGATGGCGGCGTTAGGCTTGTTCGTTGCCGCGCTGCGTATCGAGACCGGCGTAGACCTCGCCGCTTCACTCTTCGCGCTGAGTGTCTTTGTCGGCAGTAACACGTTTGTTGGTCTCGTGAAAGAAGCGACCCCGGTGAACGTGTATCTGCCGATCGTCGGGCTCGTCCTGCTGGCGATGCACCTGTCGCGCGGTCGCGGCGGAGTCTGGAGCGACGTTGCGGCAGTGCTCACGTTTGTCGCCGCGTGCCTGACGCTCGAATCCGGCGTTCTCGTGTGGGTCGCGCTGATGGCTGGACGCCTGGCCGGACGTCGCGGTGTTTCAGACCGTGCCTTGGTCAGCGTCACGATTGTGATGGTGGTGTACCTAGTGGGCCGTCTCACACTGCTTCCACTGGACACACAGAACGCCTCGGGGTACCTGACTGAGCGGCTCGAACCGGAGCAGATTCGAGAGCGCTTCGGCGCGGGCCTCAGCCGATTCACGATCTATACGGTGTTCGCATCGATATCCTCAGTCCTCTTCTCGGAACCGCGCGACGGCACTTTCGTGATCTTGCGAGCATGGCAGCATGGAGATATTCCGCCAAGGATGTGGATCAACATCGTCTCGGCGACGCTGACGACGGTGCTGATCGCAGTCACGGCATGGCGATGGTTGCGTGAAGGCAGCGCCGACGCGGACGGCGATCGCACAGCGATACGCGGCGATTTCCTGATCTTCGGCGCCCTACTTGCTGCGAGTGCGGTGTCGTCGTTCGCGTACGCGAAGGACGTAATCATGAGCACCGCGGGCGCCTGTTATGCGATCGTCGCGTTCTGGGCGGTCCGCGATCACCTGATTCGGACGCGGCGCGTTGGTCCCGCCATGGTGACCGCCGTCGTCCTTCTCGTGGCGAGCTCACTATGGGCGGTGCGAGTCGTCGGGGTGCACCATGTCTTGAGGACCCAGGCGTTCGCGTTTCACAACGATTGGGCGGGTATGCGCAACTACTTGCCGGATGATCCGGCTGCGCACCGGCTGGTCTCGACACTGCGCGCCGACGCGTTGTCCAGGCCTGTGGTCAACCCCTGGTTTATGCCCCGATGGGCGGACCGGGTGTTCGACATCGACTACTAGTGGCGGCTGTCACGTGGCCCGCTTGACGACTTTGCCGGCGGTCTGTGCCGCCATCCCGCCGCTGGCCGCAGTCGCTTTTTGCGGCGCGGTGTTCGGCGCGGCCCTGTTCGGGTATACACCGACGTTCTGGCAGGGCGGCGCACTGACGCTGGCGGAAGCTGCCGCCTTGCGGGATCAGGCAGAGGTCGCGCGGCTCATCGAAGCAGGCGCGGATCCAAACATCGAGTACGCCCTGCGTCCCGACGTTCTCGCAGTGAGTCGTGCGACCCCGCTCGAAGCCGCGGTTCTTGCACGGCGCCCTGAGATTGTCCAGCTATTGATGCACGAAGGTGCTGCCGTGGACGAGCGCGGCTGGCACCGTCTTCATTGCATCGCTGCCGATATTGGAGAGGACGACGTCATCGAAGCCATCGACGCCTATCGGCCCTCGACAGTTGCCGTGGCTTCGTGCACCCGATGACTCGAGAGCTGGTCCTCGCACTTGTTCCCGCACGCGGCGGATCGAAAGGTGTTCCGGGGAAGAACGTGAAGCCGCTCGCCGGCCATTCGCTTTTGGATTACACCGCGCGTGCGGCGCGTGAATCGGGCGTCGTCGATCGCATCATTCTGAGCACCGACTCTGCCGAAATTGCCGACGAGGGTCGTCGCGCAGGCCTCGACGTGCCGTTCATGCGACCGGCCGCGCTGGCAGCGGACGATACGCCGATGGTTCCCGTCATCGTGCACGCGCTTGCCGAGTTGTCGCGGCAGGGCTGGTCGCCTGAGATCGTCGTGCTGCTGCAGCCCACGTCGCCGCTTCGACGGCCCGATCATATTCGTGCAGCGGTGACGCTGCTGCGCGAGACCGGCGCCGATTCGGTGGTCACGGTGGTGGAAGTCCCACGCCACCTGTCACCTGACTATGTGATGCGGATCGACGATGGGCGCCTCAAGACGTTCTTGCCCGACGGTGAACGCGTCACCCGCCGGCAGGATGCACGGCCGGCCTACTCGCGCGATGGCACGGTGTACGCGTTCCGGCGCTCGACCATCGAGAAATCCAGCGGCATTTATGGGGAAGACTGCCGGCCGCTGCTCATCGATCCGTCTGACTCGCTCAGCATCGACTCTCCGGCGGACTGGGATGAAGCCGAACGGCTGCTCGCGCGACGATGACGTCGTGGCGTTACGTCGTGCCGCGCCGAATTCGGCGCGCGGCGAGCGCGTTTCTCGCGCAGCGCAAGAGCGAGCGGCTGCGGCGCGAGCTTGCTGCCATGGCGACACGCCGCGTCCCGATTGTCGCCGGTCCCTGGCTGGGCGAGGTCGGGTTCGAGCTGCTCTACTGGGTGCCGTTTCTTCGGTGGTGCGCCGAACGGTTGATGATCGATCCGGAGCGCTTCGTGGTTGTCTCGCGTGGTGGCACGGACAACTGGTACCGCCCCTTCGCGTCGTGTTATGCGGACGTGTTCGACCAGGTCACCGCCGAGATGTTTCGCGAGCAGCACGATGCAAGGGTGCGGGATCTTGGTGAACAGAAGCAGACGCGCATCAGCGAGTTCGACCGCGAGATTGTCGCCGCTGCAATGCGTCAGGCGCAGGTGCGCGAGTGGTCACTGCTGCACCCGTCATTGATGTACGACGTGCTGAACCCGTACTGGTGGGGCCATCAAGCGGATCGGTGGGTTCACAACCATGTTCGCTACACTCGCCTCGATACGCCCCCGAGAACCGACGTGCTCGACCTGCCGCCGCACTACGTTGCGGCCAAGTTCTATTTCAATGAGTGCTTCCCCGCGACGCCGCGGAATCGCGCATTTGTTCGTGACGCGCTCAGGACCCTCGCTGCGGTCGGCCCGGTCGTGGCCCTCTCAACGGGATTGAACATCGACGACCATCGTGGCGATCGTGTCGACGAGCATGGTGTGCGCCATCTGCCTGAAGGTCTCGATCCCGCACGCAATCTACACATTCAGAGCGCCATCGTGGCTGGCGCGGATGTGTTTGTCGGCACCTACGGCGGCTTCTCCTATATGGCGCCGTTCCATGGCGTGAAATCGCTCGCTTTCTACAGCGACCCTGGCGGGTTCTCGCAGAAGCATCTGCATATGGCGCGATCGGCGTTCGACCAGATCGGCGCGTCCGGTTTGCTGGAGGTCCGCGACGCTGCGGGAGGCGCGGACATTGCCGGCGACATCAGAACGTGGGGTCACAGATGACGTCGGGTCCCGCGTCCGGGTGGGCCGCCGTTGACGCGCGGGCGCGCACCGCGAAGCGAGCGGTGTTTGCGGAAACCAGGCGCCGGCTCAAGCTGTTGCGGGAGAAGATTCGCAACGGCGGCGTGGCGCTCGTCAATATTTCAGCCAAGCAACTGCGTCGTGCGGGGTGGCTGCGGGCGCGGGTCCACAAACAGGTGCACGAGATCGGCGAGGCGAAGAAGCGCATTGATACCTATCGCGCCGAATGGCGCGTCGAGCACGACATCGCCCGTGTCGTATCTGGTTCGGACCCGATCATCGTCGGACCGTGGCTTTCGGAAGTGGGCTACGAAGTGCTCTATTGGGTACCGTTCGTACGCTGGATCCAGTCACGGCACGACATCCCGGCCGATCGGCTGGTCATCGTGACGCGTGGCGGCGCGGCGTCGTGGTACTCGGACATCACCACCAACGCCGTGGAACTGTTCGACCTGATGTCTCCGGAAGAATACGCGGCTGGCAATGCGCAGCGCAGCGCCGAAGATCGCGGAACGCTCAAACAGTTCGTCATCTCGTCGATGGATCAGCGAATTGTGGCGGAGGCCCGGCGCCGGGTCGGCGCCTCGCGGGCGCAGGTGCTGCACCCGTCATTGCTGTATCAGTTGTTCCATCAGTTCTGGCTGGGTCACCGGCCGGCGTCATTCCTCGACCGGCGGACACGGTATCGGCGCATTGCGGCGCCGAATGTCGCCGTGCCGCCGCTGCCCGGAGACTTCGTCGCGGTGAAGTTTTACACCGCGGCCTCGCTGCCGCCGACCGACCCGGTCCGCCGGGCGCTTCGATCGATCGTGGTTGGTCTCGCGGAACGGACCCCGGTGGTCATGCTCGATACAGGACTCGCGCTCGATGACCACGAGGACTATTCCTTCGCCGCCTCCCGAATTCACAGCGTGCGCGATGCCCTGACGCCGCGCGACAATTTAGCGGTGCAGACGGCCATCATCAGCCGCGCGTCGTCATTTGTTGGGACGTGCGGTGCGCTGGCGTGGCTGGCGCCGATGCTCGGTGTCGATACGACCGCGGTCCTCGCCGATGCGCGATTTCTTCACGGGCACCTGCAGGTGGCACGTCGCGTATACCAATTGATGGACGGCGGACGTTTTTCGCCGCTCGACATCTCGGCATTCGAACAACTGGGCCTTTCAGCACCGCTCATCAACTGACACATGGCGATTCGCGACATTCTCGTGACCGGCGGCGCCGGTTATATCGGTTCACATCTTGTCGATGCCCTCGTTGCGCGTGAGTACCGCGTGACCGTACTCGACAACCTCGAGCCGCAGGTCCACCGTTCCGGAGTGTGGCCGACCTACGCCAACGCGAAGGCGGAGTACGTGAAAGGCGACGTGCGGGATCGATCGGTGTTCGAACCGCTCGTGTTGCGATCGCAGGCTGTGGTGCACTTCGGTGCGGCCGTGAGCGTCGGCCAGAGCATGTATCAGGTGGATCGGTACGTCGACGTCAACACGCGCGGCACGGCGGTGCTGCTCGACATTCTCGTGAACGCCGCGCACCACGTCGAAAAGGTGATCGTCGCCTCGTCGATCGGCGTGTACGGCGAGGGTGCGTACGAATGTGCGACGCACGGCGTCGTCGCACCGACCATCCGTTCCGAGCAGCAGTTGACGCTGCGCGACTGGGAACAGCACTGCCCCTATTGCTCGACTCACGTCCGATCGATCCCGACCCCCGAAGACAAAGCGCTCTACCGCGACAACATCTATTCGATGACGAAGTACCACCAGGAAGAAATGGTGCTGCTGATCGGCAAGACGTACGGGATTCCATCGGTTGCGCCACGGTTCTTCAACGTCTATGGGCCCCGTCAGAGTCTGAGCAATCCGTACGCGGGTGTCGCCGCAATCTGGTTGAGCCGCCTGCTCAACGGCAAGCAACCGATCGTGTTCGAGGACGGGGGGCAGCTGCGCGACTTCGTGTCCATACACGATGTCGTCGATTGTCTCGTGCTGATGCTCGAAAACCCGGGTGCCGACCACCTGCCGGTGAACATCGGCTCGGGCGAGACGATCACCATTCTCGATATTGCGAAACTGCTCACACGTCTTCTTGGCGTGTCGATCGAGGCGCAGGTCACGCAGACGGGCCGCAAGTTCGACATCCGGCACAACACCGCGGACATTTCTCGCGCCCGCCAGACCCTCGGGTACGCGCCTAAAGTCTCGCTCGAAGAAGGGTTCGCGGAGCTAATCGAGTGGGCGAAAACAACGCCCGACGTGGCGGTTGATTTCTTCGACAAGGCGCTTCAGGAGCTGCAGGAAAAAGGTCTCCTCGTCAAATCGTGATTCTCACCTTCGAGCAACTGAAGGATTACCGCAAGAAAGTGGCGATGGTGGATGGCGCATTCGATCCGCTGCACCGTGGCCACATCGAGTACTTCCGCGCGGCCGCCGAACAGCTCGATGTTCCGTTGCTGTGCAATGTTGCGTCCGACCGGTACGTGTGGACCAAGCATCCGCCGCTGCTGCCAGAGGTTCAACGCGCAGCGATCGTGGATGCGATTCGGTTCATCGGTTACACGCACGTCAACCAGTTCGACACCGAGACAATCCTGCGCGAGCTCCAGCCGAAGTATTACGTCAAGGGGAAGGACTGGGAGGGCCGGCTGCCGCCGGAGCAGGTGAAGATCTGCCGCGAGCACGGGATCGAAGTCGTGTATCTCGACACCGTATTCGATTCGTCGACCCGGATTCTCAACGACATGATCAAGCAGCTAAGTCAGCGATGAACATCACACAGTTCGAGCAGCAGGTCCTCAATCAGAAGCCGGTCGAGTCAGGCCACTACGATTCGGAATACTTCACCGGCGACTGGCGCGCCGAGGGGAACAACTACAGCCTCGAGACGCGCCGGCAGATCGAGGCCAAGAATCCATCTCTCATCAAAGACGTGTTCCAGCCGAAGAAGGTGCTGGACCTCGGATGCGGCCCCGGCGCGCTGATGCATCTGCTCTGGGAGCTGGGCGTCAACGTCGAAGGCATCGACTTCGCGGACAGCAGCAAACAGCTCGCGACATCCGAGGTGCGCGATCGCATCACCGTCGGTTATGTCGGCGACCCGACGATCAAGCCGGCGAACTCCTACGACCTCGTGATCTGTCGTGAGGTGCTCGAGCACTTGACTGTGTTGCAGGTGAAACAGACAGTCGCCAATATGGTTCGGATGTCGTCGAGGTTCATTTATGTGACGACGAGGTTCCACCCGAACCCGGCGAACCTGCTCGACTTCACGACGCAGTTCGACGTCGACCCCACGCACATCACGCTCCTCAACAAGGACATGCTGCGCCTGATGTTCGTGCTCGAGGGCTGCCGCTCGCGGCCCGACCTCGAAGCGCGCATGGACTGGGGCAACAAGGGCCGCGTGCTCGTCCTCGAAAAGCTCGGAACCGGCCACTGATGCCGGTCGCGTCAACGGTCCGGCTTGGTCGCAATGTGGTGATTCATCACCCCGATCTGGTGAATCTGTATGGCTGTGAGGTTGGCGACGAGACGAAGATTGGCGCGTTCGTCGAGATTCAGAAAAACGCGACCATCGGCGCCCGCTGCAAGATTTCATCGCACACGTTCATCTGCGAAGGCGTCGACATTGAAGACGAGGTCTTCGTCGGTCACGGCGTGATGTTCATTAACGATCCCTATCCGCGCGCAACCACCGAGGGCGTACTGCAGACGCAGGCCGACTGGAAAGTCGTTCCGACACGGGTGCGACGAGGCGCCTCCCTCGGCAGCGGGGCCGTCATCATGTGCGGCGTGACGATTGGTGAGCGGGCGCTCGTCGGCGCCGGCGCCGTTGTCACGCACGATGTCCCGGCCGATGCCGTCGTCGCGGGTGTGCCCGCGCGCCTCCACCGACGGGCGCAGGAGACGCGGTGATTTCCATCGGCGTGATTGGCTACGGGTACTGGGGACCGAACCTGGTGCGCAACTTCGCCGAGGCGCCCGGCGCCCGTGTCGGGTTCGTCACGGACATGCGCCACGAGCGGCTCGCACAGCTGACGGCGAGATACCCCACCGCGAAGGTGTCGACCGATTACCGCGATCTGATCAGCGACGCGAGTGTCGACGCGGTGGCGATTGCGACGCCCGTCTCCTCACATTTCGAGCTGGCGATGGCGGCGCTTCGCGCGGGCAAGCACGTACTTGTCGAGAAGCCGATGACCGCGACCTCGGAACAGTCGCTGGCGTTGATTGATGAAGCCGACAAGCGCCGGCTCGTGCTGATGGTCGATCACACCTTCGTTTACACGAATGCGGTGAAAAAAATCCGGGAGCTGACGCAGAACGGCGATCTCGGGGAAATCTGTTACTACGATTCGGTTCGCATCAATCTCGGCCTGTTTCAGCATGACGTGAACGTGCTGTGGGACCTCGCCGTTCACGACCTCTCGATCATGGATTACGTGCTGGCGCAGGCGCCGGTCTCGGTCTCGGCCACCGGGCTCGCGCATATCGCCGGCCAGCCCGAAAACATCGCCTACATGACAATGTTCTTCGACGGACGCCTGATCGCGCACGTGCACGTCAACTGGTTGGCGCCGGTGAAGGTGCGGCGCACGCTGCTCGGCGGCAGCCGCCGGATGATCGTGTTCGACGACCTCGAGGCGAGCGAAAAAATCAAGGTCTACGACCGCGGAATCTCCGTGAACCCAAGTAGCGAAAACGTGTACCAGATGCTGGTTGGCTATCGCGCAGGCGATATGTGGGCGCCGCAGATTCCACTCGCCGAGGCGCTGCAGACGGAAGCCAGGCATTTCATCGAGTGCATCGACCAGCAGAAGAAGCCGACGACGGATGGGCAAGCCGGACTGCGGGTGGTGCGATTGCTCGAAGCCGCGACGCAGTCGATGACGCATCACGGTGCGCTTGTCCCGCTCGACCTCACGTCGCCCGTCCTCTGAACACTCGACCCTGTTTTCGATGATTCCATACCTGGATTTGAAGGCGCAGTACCGCAGCATCAAGGACGAAATCGATGCAGCGGTTCTGCGTGTCCTCGACAGCACGCAGTTCATTCTGGGGGACGAGGTCGTGGCCTTTGAACGCGAGTTCGCGGCCTACTGCCAGGCATCGGAATGTGTGGGGGTGAATTCGGGCACCAGCGCGCTCCACCTGGCACTGCTCGCTGCGGGGATTGGTCCGGGTGACGAAGTGATCACCACGCCGTTCACCTTCGTCGCAACCGTCGCAGCGATTCGATATGCGGGCGCAACACCGGTCTTGGTCGACATCGAGCCTGATTACTTCGCAATTGACGCGGCCAGGATCGAATCCGCCATCACCGGGAAGACCAGGGCCATCATGCCGGTGCACCTCTACGGCCAGCCGGCGGACATGACGGCAATCCTGGAGATCGCGCGCCGACGAGGCCTGGTTGTGATTGAAGATGCAGCGCAGGCTCACGGCTCCGAACATCACGGACGGCGCTGCGGGTCGTTGGCCGACATCGCCACCTTCAGCTTCTACCCGGGGAAGAATCTCGGCGCCTACGGAGAAGGAGGCGCGATTACGACGACACGAAGCGACGTGGCGACGACATGCCGCGTTCTCCGCGACTGGGGGCAGGAACAACGGTACGAACATCGGTTAAAGGGATTCAACTACCGGATGGACGGCATCCAGGGCGCGGTGCTGCGGGTGAAACTTCGACATCTCGAGGCGTGGACGGAAAAGCGTCGTCAGGTCGCGCGGTGGTACACCGAGGTGCTGGACCACGACAGTGTCCGTGTGCCGAAAGAGCGGCCGGCATGCCGGCACGTCTACCACGTCTACGTCGTTCGAAGCGATGACCGCGACGCCCTGCGCGATGCGCTCTCGAAAGAGGGCATCCAGACCGGCATCCACTATCCGATTCCCGTTCACCTCCAGCCGGCACACGCCGACCTCGGGTATCGCGCAGGCGACTTCCCGATCGCCGAGGCCGCGGCGCGGGAAGTATTGTCGCTGCCGATTTTCCCGGAGATGACTCGAGGGCAGGTGGAAACCGTCGCCGGCGTCGTGTCGAAGGCCCGCGTGTGACGCTCGTCCGTGCCGTTCACGGAGTACGGCCCGTTGAGCATGATCCGGCAGAGGAAATTGCGTTTGCCGAAGACCTCCGCCGATCGAAGTCGCGTGAGGAGATCCTGCAGCTCGCCTCCGTGCACGCGCTCGGCGAGGACGACCATGCCGCACGCATGCGCCGCGCGGCATGGCGCGCGCTGTCGCGCCGCTTTGGCCACGGTGTTCGGATTGGCCGCGGCGCCATCGCTTCTCATTTCGAGACATTCGAGATCGGCGACGGCGTGTTCGTCGGTGAACAGGCGTTTATTCAGGGGCGCGCGGAAGGCCGATGCACCATCGGCGACTATGCGTGGATCGGTCCGCAAAGTTATCTCGACGCACGCGATCTGGTCATTGGCGAGTACGTCGGCTGGGGACCGGGGGCGCGGGCGCTCGGGTCGCAACACATCGGACAGCCGCACGATATTCCGATCATTCAGACCGATCTCGAGATCAAGACCACGCGCATAGAGGCGTGGGCGGACATCGGCGTGAATGCCGTCGTGCTTCCAGGCGTCGTGATCGGCCAGGGAGCAATCGTTGGCGCGGGCGCGATCGTGACACGCGACGTCGAAGCCTTTTCCGTCGTCGCCGGCGTCCCCGCGACGTTTCTCCGCTGGCGCGCGGGTCACGAAAAGCGGTAAAGGCGGCCGACGGCCCGTATGAGTATTTCACTCGCCGCGCAGAACCTGGCCCGCGTCGTCTGGAACCGGACCGCCAAGCTTTGCAGGCGCGGGCGTCACTGGACGTTGCGGCGTCAAAAGGATCTACGTGAGACGCACAAACACGCTCGCGCGCAGGTGAAGCTCGGGAGCAACCGGGGCCGCGATGCGGCGCAGCATGCCTACGCAGGCGTGGTGCGGACGTCCCGCTACTGGGATCGGCTGCGCCACCGCACGTGGCCGGTCATCGTGCGCGACGTCTCGGTCCGCCGTACTCTGCGGTCGATCGCGACGAGCCCTGGCCCGATCATCGTCGGTCCGTGGTTGTCCGAAGTCGGCTACGAGGCGCTGTACTGGGTTCCGTTCCTGCGCTGGTTCATGCGCCAGTACGACGTGGATCCGGATCGCGTGATCGTTCTTTCGCGAGGCGGCGTGGCGACGTGGTACACGGGCATTGCCTCACGGTATGTCGAACAGTTCGACCTGTTCAGCCCTGAGGCATTCGCGTCGCGCAACCAGGCGCGGCAGCGCGACGCTGATCAGAAGCAGCTTGCATCCTCGAACTTCGACGAAGAGATCCTCGGCCGCGCCCGCGCCCGCGTCGGCATTCTCACGTCCGCGGTGTTGCATCCGTCGACGATGTTCCAGTTGCTTCGACAGTTCTGGCTCGGCAACGACTCGTTGCAATCGCTCCTTGACTACACCGAGTACGAGCGCGCGACCGCGATCGCCGCGGTCGATCTTCCCAGGCTCCCGGACGCGTTCGTCGCCGTGAAGTTCTATACCGGACGAGCCCTGATGGATACGCCTGCGCACCGCGAGCAGCTGCGCCACGTCGTCGAGCGGATCAGTCGTCGCTACCCCGTTGTTGCACTGAATACGAATCTCTCGCTCGACGAGCACGCCGATTACCTGTTCAAGGATGTGCCAGGCCTGATCACGCTCGACGGCTGGCTGACGCCCCAGAACAATCTGGCGGTCCAGACAGAAATCATTCGACGCGCGACCCGTTTCGTGGGCACGTGTGGAAGCCTCGCGTGGCTTGCGCCGATGCTAGGGACCGACACGCTGGCGGTGTACGCGGACGACCATTTCCTGACGCCGCACCTGTATGCGGCCCGGCACGCCTACAACTCAATGGACGCGGCGCGCTTCACTCCGATGGATCTGGCGGTGCTGGATCAAATCGACATCCTCGAACCTGCACGTCCCGAGCACTCCGCGTGAGCCGTACGAGCACGATTGTCACCGGTGGTGCGGGCTTCATCGGATCCGAGTTGGTCCGGCAGCTCACCGCGGGCGGTTCGCCGGTGGTCGTGATCGACAACCTGGTCAATGGCAAGCGTGAGAATCTGGCCGGTGTTCATGGTCGCCTCACACTGCTCGAATACGACATCCGCGACGTCAGCGCCTACGCGCCGATCCTTCGGGAGGCGGATGTCGTGTATCACCTCGCCTGTCTCGGTGTGCGGCATTCGGTCCACTCGCCGCTCGACAATCACGATGTCAATGCGACCGGCACGTTGCAGCTGCTCGAAGCCAGCCGCGCGGCCGGCGTACCGAAATTCGTGTACGTCTCGAGTTCCGAGGTTTACGGCACCGCGCAGCGAGTGCCGATGACCGAAGATCATCCGACGTTTCCAAGCACTGTCTACGGAGGGTCGAAGCTGGCGGGGGAGGCGTACGCCCGCGCCTATCACCGCACGTACGGATTTCCAACCGTCGTGGTCCGGCCGTTCAACACCTACGGTCCCCGGTGCCATCACGAGGGCGACAGCGGCGAAGTGATCCCGAAATTCATGCTGCGTTGCCTGGCGGATAGGCCAATGGTCATCTTCGGCGATGGAACACAGACGCGGGACTTCACCTACGTGAGCGATTCCGCGCGAGGAATCATTCTCGCGGGGACAACGGCCGAGGCCGTTGGCCGGACGCTGAACCTCGGCAGCGGATTTGAGCTGTCGATCAACGACCTGGCGCGCACGGTCGCGGAAATCACGGAGCGCCCTGCCGCGGAGGTCGTTCACGACGAGGCGCGCCCGGGTGACGTGCTGCGGCTGTATGCCGACATGTCGCAGGCGAGAAGCCTGCTCGGTTATGAACCGCAAGTGCCGTTGGAACAGGGTCTGGCGATGCTGCTCGACTGGTATCGCTCGCGGAACGTATCGCCCGAGCAATTGCTGCGAGACGAAGTCGTTCGAAACTGGGACGTGAATCCGGTTCGTGGTTAGTGATTAGTGGTTAGTGAGTGGTGATTGGTGGCGATGGTTCGCGGTAACGCCGTGAGCACGATCATTCCTGTCGCACGTCCGTGGATGGACGAGCAGGAGGCAGCGGCGGCGCGTCGCGTCATTCTTTCAGGCTGGATCACGCAGGGACCAGAGGTGGCCGCATTCGAGCGCGAGTTCGGTGACGCTATCGGTGCACCGCACGCGTGCGCCGTGTCGAGCTGCACCACCGCGTTGCATGTCGCGCTGGTGGCGCTGGGCGTCGGCACGGATGACGAAGTCGTCACCGTCAGCCACTCATTTATTGCCACCGCAAATGCCATCCGGTATTGCGGTGCGATCCCGGTCTTCGTCGACATCGATCGGGCGACCCTGAACATTGATCCCGGGCTCGTCGAAGCCGCAATCGGACCACGGACGAAAGCGATTCTCGCGGTGCACCAGCTCGGTATGCCGTGTGACCTTCGGGCGCTGACCGCGATCGCGGCGCGGCATCGCCTGCCGCTCATCGAAGACGCCGCATGCGCGATCGGCAGCGAAATCGAATGGGAAGGCACGTGGCAGCGCATCGGCAGGCCGCACGGCGACATCGCGTGCTTTTCATTTCATCCGCGAAAGCTGCTGTCGACTGGTGACGGCGGAATGCTGACTACGAGGAGTGCCGACCTCGATCGCGCGTTCCGTTTGCTGCGGCAGCATGGAATGAATGTCCCTGACGCAGTGCGACACTCATCCACGCAGGTGGTGTTCGAGGAATATGTGGTTGCCGGCTACAACTACCGGATGACAGACATCCAGGCGGCCATCGGACGCGAGCAGTTGAAGCGCCTGCCGGCGATCGTCGCCAGGCGGCGCGAGCTTGCGGCGCGGTATCAGGCACGGCTGCAGTCTATTGATGGCGTCATCGTCCCCCGCGAGCCGCAGTGGGGTCGAAGCAACTGGCAGAGCTACGCCGTCCGCATCGGCGCCTGGATCGATCAGCGGACGTTCATGCAACGGATGCTCGACGCGGGGATCGCCACCCGCCGCGGGGTGATGAACGCGCACCGCGAACGTGCATATCCGGCAGGAACCTGGCGCAGCGCCGGCGGTCTCAGCCAGAGCGAGGAAGCGCAGGATACGACCGTCATCCTTCCGCTGTTCCATCAGCTCACCGAAGAAGATCAGCACAGAGTGATCGACACAATCGCCCGCGTCATGCGCGACGTCTAATCACAAATCACAAATCACAAATCACGAATGATCTCCATCGTGACGCCGGCGTTCAACGAAGCCGCCAACTTGCCAGTGCTCTACGAGCGTCTCGTGGCCGCGATGCGCGATGTTGGTGGCGACTGGGAATGGATCGTGGTCGACGACCATTCACGCGATGAGACGTTCGCGGTCATCGAAGCCCTGGCGCTTCGCGACGCGCGCGTACGCGGCTTCCGACTCTCGCGCAACTCGGGGTCGCACGTCGCGATTACCTGCGGCCTTCATCAGGTCGACTCGGATGCCGCCGTGATGATGGCGGCTGATCTGCAGGATCCGCCCGAGACGCTCGCCGCGATGGTCGCGCGGTGGCGTCAGGGCGCGCAGGTTGTCTGGGCAACGCGGCGGGCCCGGCCTGGTGATCCGTCGCACCGCGGATTCGCCGCGGTGTATTACTGGATGATGCGGCGCCTTGTCGGAATGACCGAGATGCCGGCGCGCGGCGCCGACTTCTTTCTCGTCGATCGCGTGGTGGTCGATGCGTTCCGGCGCTTTTCGGAGCGGAATGTCAGCGTGCTCGCGTTGATCACGTGGCTCGGTTTCCGCCAGGAGTACGTCGAGTACGACAAACAGCAGCGAGTATCAGGACAATCCGGATGGACGCTCGCGCGAAAAATCAAGCTTGTCGTCGATTCGATTACGTCGTTCTCCGGGTTTCCAATCCGGCTCTGCACCTATGTCGGGTTGATGTTCTTGATGTGCTCCCTCGTGTTGGTGTTGTTCGCGGTCGCTCTGTTGCCGCAGCTCGGTGGAGGTCTGCTGCTTGTTCTGTCGTTGATTGTCGGCCTCGCCGGGTTCCAGCTAGTTGCCCTCGGAATCGTCGGCGAGTACGTGTGGCGCGCGCTGGAGGAAACGCGGCGACGTCCGCCCTATCTGATCGAGGCGATGGCGGGGCAGCGGGAAGCCGCCAAGCTGCAGTAGAATGGCCACTTGCGCGGGTCCGAACGGCTGGGCTGCGCACTCCCCGCACACTCAAAACAGTTCGAAGCACCTGAGGTCCGTTTGATCGACTGTATAGCCGGTTATCACCTGAACCCGTGGACGTGCGGCATCGCCAAGTTCAATGCGATCCTGGCGCGGCGTCTCGACCTGCCTGTCGTCCGGATCGGCTCACCGGAGTTGGCGCGTTACGGCCGGCCGCTGCTTTCGCTGAAGATGTCGGAATTTTCCGCCGAAGATGCCCTCGCGCTCGACACGTGGATCGAGCGGCACATCGGCGAATTCGAACTGTTTCTACACGCCTTCGACAACACCGCGCTCGAGAAGCGGATGCTCGCCGCCGCCGCCCGTGTCTCGTGCGGCAATCGTGAGCTGTTCGAGCAGCTGAGGGCGGCGCGCCCCGATATTGTCGAGGCGTTCTGCCCGGGCACCCTGCTGAACCCCCAGCGATTCGACGATACGGAAATAAAGGTCTTCACCTTCGGCATGGCGCACAAGATCAGGGTTCCCCTCTACCGGAGGCTTCTCGAGTTGCTCGAGGCGACGGGCAGGACGTATTCAGTGTTCGTGTCGACGGCGCTGCACGAGAACACCAGTTTCGACGATTCCTTTGTCGTCCGCTTCGAAGAGCTGCAGTCCATCTTCAACGGCCGCGTGTACTTCATGGGCTATCTGTCCGACACAGCGGTTTTCAATCATCTTGTCGACTGCACATTCCTGGCGGCGTTCTTCGAAAAGGGGCTGCGCGCGAACAACACGACGGTAAACGCGGCGATGGAAGTCGGCTGCGCGGTGATCACCAACCTTGACGAGCACTCGCCGAACGGGCTCGTGCACATGAAGAACGTCATTGACATCAATCGCTGCGATCGTCTTCCGGACCACGACGAGGCGGAGAAGATTGGTCGCGCCGCGCGGGAGATCGCGCACGCCGATTACGGGTGGGATCAGCTGGTCGCGCAGCTGCGGCCCGTCGTTGAAGCCTAGGGGGACACCATTGGCAGGAACCATGAGAATCGGACGGCACGAGATCGGCGATGAGTCCAAGTGCTATGTCATCGCTGAAATCGGACACAACCACCAGGGCAGCCTCGATAAGGCGCGCGAATTATTCCGCGAAGCGAAACTCGCCGGCGCGCACGCGGTCAAGCTGCAGAAGCGCGACAACCGCGGGCTTTACACTCGCGCTGCCTACAACAAGCCGTACGACAACGAGAACAGTTTCGGTTCAACCTACGGTGAGCACCGCGAATTCCTCGAGTTCGGCCTGCAGGAGTACCGTGAGCTGCAGACGTTCGCGGCGGAACTCGGCGTCGATTTCTTCTCCACCGCCTTCGACCTGGCCAGCGCCGACTTCCTGCGTGATCTCGACGTCCCCGCGTACAAGATTGCCTCCGGCGATCTCAAAAGCACACCGCTGCTGCGGCACGTCGCGAGCTTCGGTAAGCCGGTCGTCATTTCCACCGGCGGCGCGGTCATCGACGACGTGCAGCGCGCCTACGACACGATCATGCCGATCAACCCGCAGCTCGCCATCCTGCAGTGCACGGCGGGATACCCGGCGGCGTTCGAGGAGCTCGACCTGCGCGTCATCAGCACATTCCGCGAGCGGTTCCCGGGCGCCGTCATCGGCTTTTCGAGCCATGACAACGGGATCGCCATGCCCGTGGCTGCCTACATGCTCGGCGCGCGGATCGTGGAGAAGCACTTCACGCTGAACCGCGCCAGCAAGGGCACCGATCACGCGTTCTCACTGGAGCCTGTTGGTTTGCGCAAGATGGTTCGCGACCTCGAGCGCACGCGCAAAGCGCTCGGCAACGGCCTCAAGAAGATCTACGACAGCGAAAAAGCGCCCATCACCAAGATGGGCAAGAGCCTCGTCGTCGCCCGCGATGTGCCGAGTGGACACATCCTCGGGCCTGGGGACATCGTCATGAAGTCGCCTGGCGGCGGCATCCCGCCATACGAGCTGGACAAGGTCCTCGGTCGCGTGACACTCCGGCCGCTGATGGAAGACGATTTCCTCACCTTCGAGGTGCTGAGCAAGCCGGACGTCGAGTTCGCGCGTTCGTGACAGATTCGTCCCGAGCGGCGTCGAGCGATCGGTTTCGCATCGACGGCCAGATCGCAGTGGTCACCGGCGCGTGCGGCAAGCTGGGTCCGATCTGGATCGAGGCGCTCATCGATGCGGGAGCGCAGGTGGCGGCTCTCGAGCTGCCGGGCGCTTCCGTCTCTCCTGCATTCCACGTAGTCGAGCAGCGCATGCCTGGCCAGGTTCAACGGTTCGACTGCGACGTTACCAATCGGCAATCAGTCGTGAATGCCGCGTCAGTGGTTGCCGAACGCATGGGTCCCATCAGCATCCTTGTGAATAATGCGGGAGTCGATCAACCGCCGGATTCAGCAGGTACTCGGTCACGGATCGAAAACCTGCCGATGGACCAGTTCCACCGGATGCTTGAAGTAAACCTGATGGGGACGTTCCAGGTGACGCAGGTGTTCGGCTCGCAGATGGCTGAGCGTGGCAGCGGTTCGGTCATCAACATTGGATCGCTGTACGCGTCAGTGTCGCCCGATCAGCGCTTTTACGATCACTTGCCCGGCGACCTCCCGTTTCTGAAGTCGCCTGCGTACGGTGCTTCGAAAGCGGCTGTCGTCAACATGACGAAGTATTTTTCGACCCTGTGGGGCGCTCGCGGCGTTCGCGTCAACACGCTGTCGCCGGGCGGCGTCGCCGGTGGACAGGACGAGGCGTTCAGGCAGAAATATGGATCACGCGTGCCGCTTGGCCGGATGGCGCAGCCTGAGGACCTCACGGGTCCACTGGTTTTTCTGGCTTCGTCGGCATCCTCCTACGTCACCGGCCACGAACTGCGCGTCGATGGCGGATTCACAGCCTGGTAGCGACGTGAACCCGGTCGTGGAGGAGGCGTAACATCGTGTCGTCCGAACACGTGCGATTTTCATGACTTCAATGAGCGCGAACCTTTCAGCGACGACACCCGCTGCCAGCGATCTTTCGGTCATACCAGCGCGAATCCCGAATCAGATCGGTCAGTTGGACATGATGGCCGGTGTTGGCCGGTCGTTCACGAAGATGAATCCGGCGACGGGCCAACCGCTTTGCGAAGTTGCGCGATCCACGCGTGACGATGTCGAGCTGGCGGTGAAGAAAGCGAAGGCTGCGCAGCCCGCGTGGGCGGCGATGACCGTCGTTCGACGCGGCGACATCCTCAGGCAGATCGCACTTTTGATGCGTCAGCATCGCGACGAGATCGCGAGGCTCGTTGCGATGGAGACGGGCAAGTCCAGAAAAGACGCGCTTGGCGAAACCGATGCCGCCATCGAGATGGGCTTCTTCGTCGCGGGCGAGGGACGCCGGTTCTATGGCCAGACGACGACCAGCGCGGTGCCGAATAAGTCTGCCATGGTCGTACGACAGCCACTCGGTGTGGCGGGGCTCATCATCGCCGCCAACACGCCGATTGCCAACGTGGCCTGGAAAGCGTTTCCCGCGCTGCTGTGCGGCAACGCAGCGATCCTCAAGGCGGCGGAAGATACGCCGCTCTCCGCCTGGGCGTTTGGCATGCTGGCGCGCGAAGCCGGAGTGCCCGACGGTGTCTATACGACGCTGCACGGGTTCGGTGAAGAGGCGGGTGCGCCGCTTGTCGAGCATCCTGACGTGGCGATTGTCAGTTTCACCGGTTCGTGCGAAGTCGGACGATGGATTGCCGAAGCCGCCGGACGGAGGCTGGCAAAAGTCTGTCTTGAACTCGGCGGCAAGAATCCGTTGATCGTTTGTGACGACGCGGATTTAGCCAACGCGGTGACGTGGACGCTCGGCTCCGCGTTCAGCAATGCGGGTCAGCGCTGCGCCGCCGGCAGCCGCATCATCGTCTTCGACAGCGTCTACGACCGGTTCAAAACGATGCTCGTCGAGGCGACGCGGAAGCTGAAGGTCGGCACGGCGGATACCGACGATTACGGCCCGGTCATCAACGAAGAGCAGATGCGCAACATGCTTGCAGCCGTTGCGCGCGCGAAGGATACGGGCGCAGTCGTCCTCACGGGGGGCGAGCGGCTGACCGGCTCTCCGTATGGCGATGGATATTTCGTGTCGCCGACCATCGTCGAGCACGTCGGACCAAATGACGAGATCACGCGAAGCGAGCTCTTCGGCCCAATTACTTGTCTGTACCGCGTTCGGGATTTCGAGGAAGCGATCGCGCTGGCGAATGATTCACCGTTCGGGCTTACCGCGGCGATTCATACCCAGAATATTCACAGGGCGATGACCTTCATCGGACGCATCCAGGCCGGTGTGGCCGTGGTCAACGGCGGCACCTATGGCAGCGAGCCGCATATGCCGTTTGGGGGCCTCCGTCAGTCAGGCAACGGCTGGCGTGAAGCCGGCACACAAGCGTTGGACGTCTACTCCGATTTGAAGACGGTTTACATCAATCACAATCCCAATCAGGTGTAGGGCGCGCCGTTACGGCGCGCCTGAACGTGAATGCCATCCGCCGTTGCTCTGATCCCCGCTCGCCAAGGTTCCAAACGCGTTCCTGGCAAGAACATTCGTTTGCTGAACGGACATCCGATGCTGGCCTACACGATTGCGCCGGCCATTCAGAGTGGCGTGTTCGATGCGGTGATCGTGTCGACCGATTCCGAAGAGACGGCGGCCATCGCGCGGCACTACGGGGCCGAAGTGCCGTTTCTGCGGCCAGCCGGGTTTGCGACCGACACGTCGCCTGATATCGAATGGGTGGACTACACGCTGCGCGAGCTCGGCCGGCGCGGACGGCAGTGGGACGCATTTTCGCTTCTGCGGCCGACAAGTCCCTTCCGTACGGCCGACACGATTCGTCGCGCATGGCAGTTGTTCGGGCCCGAAGCGGGAGTTGATTCGCTGCGCGCGGTGGAGTTATGCGCACAGCACCCCGGCAAAATGTGGGTCATCGAGGGGAGTCGCATGCGGCCGCTGCTCGATCAGCCGGAGCCGCGCACGCAGCCGTGGCACAGCACGCCGTACCAGGCATTGCCTCGTGTCTACGTGCAGAATGCCTCGCTCGAGTTCGCGTGGACGCGCGTCGTACTGGAGAAGCGAACGATCGCAGGTGACGTGTTGATGCCGTTCATAACGGAAAAATACGAAGGGTTCGACATCAACGATCCGCACGACTGGATGATCGCGGAGCGTCTGCTCGCGGAAGGCGCCGTGAGCTTGCCGTCTGTTGTACAAGAACCGTACGGCGCTGTGCGTGCGTAACGGAATTTGGTATTCGGCTTGCCCCGAGCGCAGTCGAGGGGGATTCGGGATTCGATAACTCAATGGGCGATTTACAAACAGACCAGGGCGACAGCTTAGAGCTTCGTTTCGTACCGGTGTCGGAGTTTGCGCGCGTCGTGACGGCGAACGCCGATCCGGTGTCGAAGGCCGCCGCGTTTGCGGCGCTGGCGCGCATCAACACGCTCTACATGATTGCCGGCGCATGGTCCGGACACATCGGCACGAGTTTCAGCTCGTTGGAGATCATGAGCTGGTTGTTCCTCAACGAGCTGAGGGACCTCGATAAAGGTGCCGACGCATGCGACGTTTTCTTTTCGTCGAAGGGGCACGATGCTCCAGCGCTCTATTCCGTCCTGCTCGGACTCGGGTTGCTCTCAGCCGATAAGCTTCACCAACTCCGGCGCATCGGCGGTCTGCCCGGACATCCGCATGTCGAGACGCCCTACATCCAAGCCAATACCGGTTCACTCGGGATGGGGATCTCCAAGGCGAAGGGGATGGCGCTGGCCAATCGCATGGCGCATCGCGAACGTCGCATCTTCGTCCTGACCGGGGACGGTGAGCTTCAGGAAGGCCAGTTCTGGGAATCGCTCGGTTCGGCCGCGAACCTGAGACTTGGCGAGATTGTCGCGATTGTGGACCACAACAAGATCCAGTCGGACACGTGGGTGCGCAACGTCAGCGATCTGGGCGATGTCGAAGCCAAGCTTCGAGCGTTCGGCTGGCACGTCTCGCGATGCGACGGCCACGACCTGACCGCACTTCAGCGAACATTCCGTTCGCTGGATGCGATCACGGATCGACCGAAGGTGATTGTCGCGGACACGACAAAAGGGCGCGGCGTCTCCTTCATGGAAGGCTCGAACGCGCTCAAGAACGACGGCGATTTGTATCTGTTCCACTCAGGTGCACCTCCCGAACGGCAGTACGGTGACGGCCTCGAGGAGTTGCTCGCCAGCGCACGAACGGCGTTCGCCAGGCTTGGACTGGGCGAGCTGACGACTGAAACCCGCATCCGTGAGCCACGTCGCGAACCGCGCGAGACCCACAATCTCGTCGCCGCGTACGGAAAAGCCGTCGTGCAGCAGGCGGAGAAACATCCGCATCTGATGGTTCTCGACGCGGATCTGATCAAGGACTGCGGCCTTCTGGAATTCGCCGCGAAGTACCCGGAACGTTTTGTGGAATGCGGGATCGCCGAACAGGACATGGTGTCGATGGCAGGCGGAATCGCGCGTCGTGGTGCGCTGCCGGTTGCGCACTCGTTCGCGTGTTTCCTGTCGGCGCGCCCCAACGAGCAGATTTACAACCAGTGCAGTGAAGGTTCGAAGGTGATCTACGTCGGATCACTCGCCGGTGTGCTGCCTGGCGGACCGGGCCACTCTCACCAATCCGTACGCGACATCAGCGTGCTGAGCGCCGTTCCGAATCTTCTCCTGGCCGAGCCGTCCGCCGAGCCTGAGGTGCACGCGCTCCTCGACTATCTCGCGAATCAGACGAGCGAGAGCGGATATCTCCGGCTGGTATCGGTCAAGTGGCCGTTGCCCTTTGCCTACCCGTCGAACATCCGAGTGCAGCCCGGCAAGGGTTGGGTCGTGCGTGCGGGTACGGATGCCGTCGTGTTCGGCTACGGCCCGTGGCTGTTGTCGAACGCGTGGCACGCGGCCGAAGAACTGCAGCGGAGCACTGGTGCCAGTATCCGCCTTGTCAATTTGCCATGGCTCAATCGCGTTGACGCAGGATGGCTGAGGCAGACGATCGACGAGAGCCGTACCGTGATCACGCTCGACAACCATTACGTCCATGGGGGTCAGGGCGAGATGGTTGCGGCCGCAATTGCGGAGCTCGGACTGGCTCCTCCGGTGCGCGTGTCTCGAATCGGCGTGACTCAACTTCCGGAGTGTGGGACCAACGACGAGGTGCTTGCCTATCACCGTCTCGACGTACCTGGGCTCGTCGAGCAATTCCGTCGCGTGCTCGCGCATTCCATTCCCCAAATCGCATGACGATCCTGTTCTGGGACATTGACGGCACTCTGCTGACGACCGGCAAGGCTGGCGTGCCGGCATGGGAAACAGCAGTACGGGAGACGACCGGGAAAGAGTTTCAGTTGTCCTCTATCCGGGTGCCCGGCCTGACGGACTTCCAGATTGCCGCACGGACGTTCGAATTGCTCGGCGTGCAGCCGGAAAACGGGATGCTCGAACGGATGGTGACTCGCTATGAAGACCTGCTGCCGTCGACGCTGCCGCTCAAGCAGGGACAGGTGATGCCCAACGTGCGCGAGATCCTCGAGACACTTCGCGCGAGGAACAACGTTCGATCGTATCTGTTGACCGGCAACACGCGCCGCGGTGCGCGCGCGAAGCTGACCCACTACGATCTGTTCAAGTATTTTCCCGACGGCGCGTTCGCCGAGGATCAGGCCGTCCGCGCATCCATCGCGACGCGCGCCCTCGAGCTCGCGCGGCGCAATGGTCCTGTGACCGAAGAGCAGATCTTCGTCATCGGCGACACGCCGTACGACATTGAAGCCGCGGCTGCAATCAGGGCCCGTACGATCGCGGTCGCGAGCGGCGGTTATTCGATCGACGAGCTGTGCGCCCATCGTCCGTGGCGGGTGTTCGAACAGCTTCCGCCGCCGGCCGAATTTCTGGATTTGATTGGGTTGGATCAGTTGAAGGCGACCGAAACGACGGCGTGAAGCATTTCATTCGGAAATTTCCGTCGATGTGGCGAGCGACGCGGCTCGCCCGGCGCTGGTATCACGCCCGGCGCGAGGCCTATCCCGATTGGCGCGGCGCGCTTGATGCCGAGCCGGTGCTCTGGAATTCAGCGCGGACGTCCGCCCAAGGCGGCCCGCGCGTGCTGATGGCGACCGCGATCGGTTCGTACGCGCATGCCGTCACACTGGAAAGTGCGCTGGCGGCTGCGTTGACGTTCCGCGGCGCCGAAGTGCACGCGCTGTTGTGCGATGGCACGATGAGCGCGTGCGCCGAGTGCGAAGCATCAATCTACCCGGATCTGCAGCGCTTCGTTCAACATGGTCCCTCACGCGATCTCTGCCGTGACTGCAGGTGGCCCGCGGAAGCGGTCTACAAGAGACTCGGCCTCAAGGTCCATCGCATGAGCGAATGGCTCACGCCGGCCGATCGTGCCGAAGCAAAACGCGTCGGTTCGACACTGCCGGTTGGTGAAATCGAGCACTTCGTCTACGACGGCCTTAACATCGGTGAACACGCGCACGCCGGTACGCTGCGTTTCTTTGCCACCGGAACACTCGATGACGAACCGTTGGCGGAGCCAATCCTCCGCAGGTATCTGGAGTCGGCGCTGCTGACCGCCTTCGCCTCACGCAACCTGATCCGCGCCATCGGGTTTCGATCGGCCGTGTTCACCCACGGGATTTATGTGCCGTGGGGAATCCTGGGGGAGGTCGCGCGCCAGGAGCGCGTGCAGGTTTCGAATTGGAACGTCGCATACCGCAAGCGCCGCTTCATCTTCAGCCACGACGACACCTACCACCATACGTTGCTGAGCGAGCCTCGGGATCACTGGGAGCGGCTCGAGCTGTCTGCAGCGCAGGAGCGAGAGCTGCTGCAGTATCTCGACAGCCGACGGGAAGGCATGTTCGACTGGATCGTCTTCCATCGGCCGACGAGTCAGGATCCTGCTGCGATTGCCAGACAGATCGGCGTCGACCCGTCCAAGCCGGTCATCGGGCTGCTGACCAACGTGTCCTGGGACGCGCAGCTGCACTATCCCGCCAACGCATTTCCGAACATGTTCGAGTGGCTCGTCCAGACGTGCGAGTACTTCGCCACGCGGCCGGACCTGCAGCTGCTGATTCGCGTGCATCCGGCGGAGATTAGCGGCTTTCCGCCGTCGCGCCAGCCGATTCTCACCGAGTTGCGCAAACGGCTGCCTCGACTCGCGCCCAACATCATTGTGGTTCCCCCGGAGAGCGGGCTCAGCACGTACGCGCTGATGTCGTTGTGCAATTCGGCCATCATCTACGGCACGAAGATGGGCGTCGAGCTGACGAGCGTCGGATTACCCGTGATCGTGGCGGGCGAGGCGTGGATTCGTAATAAGGGGATCACGCTCGACGCCAGTTCGCCCGACGAGTACTTCCGGTTGCTGGCGCAGCTCCCGATACCGGAGCGGCTGCCGGCAACGCAGCTGGCGCGCGCGCGCCGGTACGCGTATCACTTCTTCTTCAACCGAATGATTCCGCTGCCCTTTATCGAGCCGAAGGCTGGCTATCCCGTTTACCGTCTCAAACTGGATCGCCTGCAGCAGCTGCTGCCAGGCGCATCGCCCGGACTCGACACGATCTGCGAAGGCATCCTGTCGAAAGCGCCGTTTGTGCTGCGCGATTCCCCCGTACGATTGAAGCAGGACGAGGCCGAAGAGCGATCCGGCGTCGGCGACCGTATTGCGCGCGCCCATCAGCCGGTGTCCGGCGGGTAACAGTGATCCATCTTCCACTGGCACTGCTGATCTCGCTGCTCGCGTCAGTCGCGCTGTGCGCGCTCGTACGTCGAGGAGCGCCCGCCATTGGTGCCGTCGTCCCACCCAGGCCGGATCGATGGCACAGCGAGCCCACCCCGACGATGGGTGGCGTCGCGATCGCGGTTGCGACCGTTCTCGGGTTTGCGCTGATCGTGCAGCGTGTGACCCCAGCGGGGATGTCGCCCACATGGCTCGCGATCCCGCTTGCGGGTATCGCGATGTTCGTGGTCGGCGTCCTCGACGACCGTCTGCAGCTCACGCCTCTGGCGAAACTGGTGTCGTCGCTCATCGTCGGCGCGTTCCTCGTATTCTCGCTGGTGAGGCGCCCTGACAGCGCGTTGCCGCTCACGCATACGCTCGTTGCGACCATCTGGTTTGCCGGCATCTGCCACGCGTTCAACCTGCTCGACAACATGGACGGTCTCGCAGCCGGTGTTGCGGTCGTTGCGGCCGCCTTTCTCGCCTGGCTCCTCGGACCGTCTCTCGGGGCTCCGATTGTGCTGCTGCTCGTCGCGTTGTGCGGCGCGCTGATGGGGTTTCTGTACTGGAACCGTCCGCCCGCCCGCTTGTTCATGGGTGACTGCGGCAGCCTCTTCATCGGCGCGGTCCTCGCGGGTGCCTCACTTGTGCCGGTCCTGCAGGAACGGACGCCGGTTCCGTGGACATCCATTCTCGTCGTTGCCATCCTGGTCGTCCCACTGTTTGATACCGGCTTCGTCCTGGTCCTCAGACGACTTGCAGGACGCAGCGCGACTCGCGGCGGCACCGACCACGTGTCGCATCGTCTGGTCTCGCTGGGGTTCTCAGAACGCAGCGCCGTCCGCATTCTTTACCTGCTTGGCATTGTCGGCGGCCTGACCGCGTGGGCGTTGGTGACCGGTGGCATCGAGCAGATGAGTCCGGTCGCCGCGCTCTTTGCAGTGCTCGTGACGCTCGTCGGCATTTACCTGGCACGCGTTCCCGCGTACAACGCCCAGGATTTCAAGGCGCTCGAGCGTTCGGCATTTGCGCCGTTACTGAAGGACCTGACGTTCAAATGGCACGCGGGCGAGGTGATGCTGGACCTGATCCTCATCACGGCGTGCTACTACTTTGCCTACCGGCTGCGCTTCGAGGGGGAAGGCCTCAATCATTTCCTGCCGTATTTCACGGCATCGGTGCCGGTCGTGCTCGGTTGCAAGCTTGCCTCGTTGTACGGTTCGGGCTTGTATCAACGATCGTGGCAGACATTCAGCCTGCGCGATATCGCCGTCGTCATGCGCGGTGTCTTCACGGGCTCGCTCTTGTCGGTGCTCGCGGTCGCCTATTTCTACCGATTCGAAGGATTCTCCCGCGTCGTCTTCATCATCGACGGGCTGTTGCTCCTCATCGCGATCGTCGCGACGCGCGCCTCATTCCGCAGCATGAGTCTTGTCGCGGCGGCGCGCAGCAAGCGGAGCCGGCGCGTGCTCGTATACGGCGCCGGCGCGTTCGGTCAGCTGATCGTCCGAGAAATGCGCGCGAACCCTGATTGGCTGATGAATCCGGTTGTGTTCATCGACGATGACCCGATGAAGACGCATCGGTGGATCATGGGTGTCCCGGTGCGGGGCGCGCTGGATCAACTCGAAGCGGCGATGCGGAAATACAAGGTGGAGGAAGTGATTCTGAGCAGCCCATCGATCAACGGGAACATCGAGTGCACCATCCGCCAGGTCTGCGCATCGCGCGAGTGCCCCGTCCGCAGGCTGCATATGAGTATTCAGTAAATCAAAATTAAAAATGCAAAATTCAAACGATACGCAATTCGAAGCGTCGCAGTGTGAAAGCGAGTCGTTTCCGCCCTCGTTCGTGGCGTTGAAGAACGCTTCGCCCCGTTGTGTGTTTGCATTGTGAATTTTGCATTTTGAATTTTGAATTCCCGCACACTCCGAATCGGCTTCGACGGCCGCGCCTTCACCTCTCCCGCTGCGGGCGTCCGCCGGTACTCAACTGAGCTGGTCGGCGCGCTTGTCTCGCTTGGCGAACCGCTGGAGATCGTCGCCCTCGGCGGTGACGCCGGTGCCATTCCCCCCGGAATCGAACACGTATCCGAATCGGCCCACCCGCCAAGTAACGCGGGCTGGACGCTGATCGGCCTGCCACGGACTGCAGCCCGCGCCCGTGTTCGAGTCCTTCACGCTCCGTCCTATACGGCCCCCTTCTGGGCCGGCGTTCCAGTCGTTCTGACGATTCACGATGTCAGCTACGAGCTGCATCCCGAGTGGTATCCGTACCGTCGGGACCGGCTCCGGCGTTACTTCTATCGCCGCAGCGCGCGAACGGCGGTGCGCGTCCTCACCGACTCGAGGTTCTCCGCCGCGGAG
>Ga0207659_10000157_pt1 | contig 40550 bp, 41 predicted proteins | sample KBSM43metaG_FD_184330 | JGI IMG/M metagenome (GOLD analysis project Ga0207659, IMG submission 184330) | Miscanthus rhizosphere microbial communities from Kellogg Biological Station, Michigan, USA - KBS M4-3 metaG (SPAdes) (version 2) | ecosystem: Host-associated > Plants > Roots > Rhizosphere >...
TGAGCGTCTTGCCGCTCTGACGCTCGATGGTCCAGACGACGTCGTTGTGCGCGTCGGCCACGAAGAGATACTTCTGCTGCGGGTCCTTGGAGATGATCATCTTGTACGTCGTGCCGCAGATGGACTGCGTGAACGTCCCGACGATTTGCACTGGAGGCGCCTTGATTCCCGCGTCCAGCCCACCGCAGCCCCCGCGCTGCGCGGGTGAATTCGGCGAGACGTAAATGTCCTGCAGCCATTTCCCTTCCGTCGTGAAGACCTGGATGCGGTTCTGGCCGCGCTCGCCGATGTAGACGCGCCGATCCTTCGAAATCTCGACGAAGTGCAGCGTGGGGACGAAGTTCTTTTCTTCGGGAGGCGGCCCGCCATTCCACGTGTAGCCCGAGATCGGACCGTTCTCGATCTCGCTGAGCGGCATCCCGTGGCCGCCCCAGCCCCGTTTGTAGGCACCCGTCGATGCGTCGTATATCTGCACGCGCTTCTGATTGATGATGTACAGCTCGTTGGCGACCTCGTCGAGCTGGAAGCGCCCCTTGTTGATGATGTAGCGCGTCTCCTGATTGTTCTCCGGCAATTTGGCGGCTTCGGGCGGCGGACGATGGTCGAAATCCCACACGAGCTTTCCGTCTCGCGTGAACTTCAGGATGCTATCTTCATTGGCTTCGCCGCTGACCCACACGAACCCTTTCGTGTCGACGACGACGGTCTGCAATTGGGTCGGCCACTTCGGATGGTAGCCAGGGCCGCCCCATGCGTTGACGACGTTGCCCTGCTGGTCCATTTCAATGAGCTCGGGTCCACGGACGCAGCAAAGCGCGGCCGCAGGTCCTCCCGCAACAACTCCAGCTTCGGCCGCGAGCTCGATGGGGAGGGCCGATCGACCGCGGTTGAGGAACCAGACGTGGTCCATGTGGTCGACAAAAATACCCACGATCTGCTGCATGCTCCACTTGTTCGGCAGCGGTTTGGGCCAGAACGGGTCGACACGGTACTGTGGTGCGCCGTTGTCTACCACTTGTCTCGCGACCACCTGCGCGTAGCCGATGCTCGTGGCAAGCGTTGCAATGGCACACAGAACAACGACGACTCCTGCACACACTCTGGTCCTGGTCATCACGATCCTCCGCTCTGCTTTTCGTCGATGAGACATCCGTCTACTCGAACGAGCCGCCGGCGCATCTTATCTCGCCCGCCCTTCTACTCCGTACCACAGACCGCGCGGAGTCTTGGTGATCTGCTGTCAGAGGCCAGGCACCAGCTCGAGCAAGCGATCGTCGCTGCCCGATCCCTGAACCCGAGCTGTTTCCTCCCGTGCTGCAGCACGCCGGACTGCCTGCAGCGCTCAGGTGGCTCGCAAAGTGGACGCACGACAAGTACAAGCTCGAGGTCCATGTTGTCACTGGCGCTCGATGCCGACGGCCAGCTGTGCATCACCGTTTCGGATCAGGGCGTTGGGTTCGAACAGGAGGGACTCGACCACCGATCGGACGCCGGTCAGGTGGGCTGGGGGCTGTTCAGCATCCGCGAGCGGCTCACGCTGCTCGGCGGCCGCTCAGCAGCCGCAGCTATCGGTCGTCGGTGACGCATCCAACGGCTTTGAGGCGATCGCGTATGCGCATCGCTACGCCCCGACGTTGTCCTCATGGACATCGCGATGCCGCACATGGACGGCATCGAAGCGACGTCGCGTATTCGCGCCGAGCTCCACGACGTCCGGGTTCTCGGGCTCTCGATGCAGCCGCGCAGCACGGCCGCGGTTGCGATCGAGCAGGCGGGCGCGGCGGGCTTCTTCGTCAACGGCACTGACACGGAGCGCCTGATCGAGCATCTACTGGCGGTCCACGCGTTGCGCGGTGTCGGCCATTCCGCGACCCATCATGCTGCTTACGTCGCAATCTCTCGAAAACCCGTTGCGATGAGCGTCAGTCGGCCGACATCTGCTTTTTCGCAGAGTCGTTCATCCGCATCGCGGCCCCTGAACAGCTGGCTTGCAACGATGTCCTCGGGGCCGTATTCGACTCGCAGCTCGAGGCCAGTCTGGACCCTGTAGGCGCAACAGGTGAGATCGCGGTTACTCGGGCCGCGCACCGTCCATAACGTGGCGAGATGTTCGATGCGCGGCTCGGAGAGGTGAAGAAATCGTCTGAACCAATCGAGCTTCAGCATTGGAAACGAACGCGATTTTTCGTTCGCGCCCTCATACGTCTCACGAATTATCAGCAGCGTCGCGATGTCCTGGCGCTTCGTTACTCGACATCCAACGGTTACACCCACCAAGCAAACAGAGATCCCAGGGCGATCTCACACGTACTTTGAAATGACGGTATTTGTTCAGTTTTCTGCTTGGTCGCACCGTGACTCGATTACACACAGATTGATCGTTTTACTCGGCGAATCAGAGCTCGGCTTGGGCGGATCTTCAGGTCCGCTTGAGTCGGTGCCGAGTTACGGTCCAACTGGACGGGATTGCGATGCGGAGCAGCTACACCCTGGCGATGATCTCGCCGTGGGGCACGAGGAACCACCCATCGGCGTCCGCCGCCCACCGGCGCCACGCGTCGGCGATCGAGCGAAGTTCTTCGGCCGAGCTCGCGCCTGACGCGACCAGCTGTGTCCCAACCGCCGACGTCGTCATGCGATCGGCCCACAGGCCCGCCCACCATACGCGCTCGTCAGCGGTGGCGTAGCACCAAACGCTCGCCGTCGCTGTGACATCTTCGAATCCGGCATCGTGAGCCCACGCCAACAGGCGACGGCCAGCATCAGGCTCACCACCGTTGCTCCGGGCCGCGAGGCGATAGAGCTCGAGCCATCGATCGAGCTTCGGGTCGTGTGGATACCAGGTGAACGCCTCGTAATCGCTGTCGCGCGCCGCCACGATACCGCCCTGACGGCAGGCATGCCCCCATGCGCGCAGCGCAGCAACCGGATCGGCCAGGTGCTGCAAGACCTGGTGAGCGTGCACGATGTGGAAGTCGTGTAGATCCGCGTCGAGCCTATAGGCGTCGCCGACTCGCCACTCGACCGAGTCGCTCAATCCGCGTGCCTGCTCAATGATCGGCCTCGCAGCATCGAGACCCACGACTCGTCCCGGCGCGACACGCGCGGCGAGATCGATGGTGATTGTCCCCGGTCCGCACCCGATGTCGAGGAGACTCAAGCCTGGCCTGAGATGATCGAGCAGATACGCGGCGGAGTTCTGTGCTGTTCGCCACGTGTGTGAGCGCAGAACGCTCTCGTGATGCCCGTGGGTATAGGTTTCTCTCCGCAATCTCACGATTCTTGCACGATCGAGAAGCTGACCGTTGCGTGAGGTGTTCCGTGCGTGCGCTGCGGCCGAACCGTTCGCGAGCCGATACACGGGCTGATGGAGTGCCCGAAATGCGGCCTGGTGCAAGACGGCATTCACGCCGAGTGCCCCCGGTGCGGCATCGTCTTCGCGAAGGTGCTGCGCGCCCGGGAAGACGCCGCTCTTGCGCTGATGGATCACGGCCCGTCGAGCGTACAAGCGGACGTCGAACGAACGCACGCCGAGCGCGAGACGCTTCGGGGTGAACTGCGCAACCGCGTGCTGGCCCTGCCGTGCGCGCTCTTGGGCGCTTGGGCCGCGGTGAAGACGTCTCCTGGCCTCGTGCGGATCTTCACCATGTGGGTGCACGAGAGTGGACACGCCGTCGCGGCATGGCTGTGCGGTTACACGGCATGGCCCGGGCCCTGGATCACTCCGGTTGGCGGCGAGCGCAACTTCGCCCTGACGGCGATGATGGTCGGACTGCTTGGCGTCGGCGCGTTTCAGGCGTGGCAGCGGGAGCGATGGTTCTGGGTTATGGTCGCGGCGGTGGTGCTGCTGCTAACCCTCTGCTGCACTTTGGTGTTGCGAGAAGGGCAGGCCCGTCAGTTGATCACCTTCGGCGGCGACGGCGGGTGCTTCGTCCTCGGCAGCGCGCTGATGCTGACGATGTACGCGCGGGCGGATCACCCGATTCGGAGCGAACGCCTTCGCTGGGCGCTGCTGATCTTTGGCGCGCTGGCGTTCATGGACGCCTACCTCGTGTGGTCGGGCCCGTTCGATCACCTGCCGTTTGGAGAGGACGAGCACGGTCTGAGCGATCCGGCGGTGCTAGTGGAAGAGTTCGGTTGGAGTGTGCTGCTGCTCGTGGACCGGTACCTCGAACTTGCGCGCGGCTGCTTCGTCGCCCTCGTGGCGGCCTATGCAGCGGGGATAACGCAATCCTCAATGCGCCGTCCTCTCTGATCCCCGTGCGCGGGCGCAGCGCTATTTTGATTGGGCGCCAGTCGCCTCCGCTCCGGCCGGCAGATATACAAGGTCGCCTTTGCGGCCGACGCGCTTCCAGACCTTGTCGTACACAGCCGCAAGAGTGTCCTGAGGAACAACCTTCATCGCGATCTGATTAGCCAGTTCCTCGGTGTGCAGAAAAGGGTGGTGCGTGAAGATCCACACGTGACCGAGCTCGTGCGCAACGACGGCGTCGATTTCGTCCGCAGTCAGCCCCTCCAGAAAGTCCCGATCGATCAAGAGAGCGAAGGCACTTGTACCGTCCTTCGCACGTTCGACTGATACGACGAGCTGATTGTGTTCGACGATCGACGCGACGACCATGTCCGGGATAGACATCCGGATCTTGAGCTTGTTCACCACATCCTGGATCTTCGCTTCGCGGACAACGAGCGACTCTCGTGCGGTCGGACCCTCCGGAGCTTCTGCTCCTGACAGTTTCTTGGCTGAGACTCTGCGCGGCAGGAGGGTGGGGATAAGGATGAGCGGAAGCACCACCACGAAGGAAAGCTTGAGCAATCGACCCAAAACCCGCGCAGCTCTACGCTTTTTCAACGGGGGCCGCGACTCTGCAGCAACCGTGTTCGCCGGTTCAGTTTTCATCGGGAATCGGACTCAACAAGAGGCTGTCAACGGTACCACGCCGAGTTAACTCTGCAAACACGCAACCAGCGCCGATCGTGTAAAACCATCCGGAAGCTGAGTTCTGATTCGCAGCAGGTCACAAAACCTCAGCACGGCCAATTGTGAGGAATCAAAACCGTAATAGTCGCGACCTGTTCTGGCACGGTCATTGGTCACCGCTCGGCGCACACCCCAAAAAGGAGAGTATGCCGATGCCACTCGTTAAACATGCGCTGATTGCTCTGGCAGCAATTCTGTTGATCGCCGGAACGGTTCCCACCTTCGCGCAAGACGCTGGCGGCGCACGTCAGCAGCCGGCGGCCAGTGTTGCCAGTGGAGAGCTCGTCAAGATTGACACCAGCGCCAAGACGATTGTGATCAAGACCGAGTCAGAGCCGCAGATGCAGTTCAGTTACACGGACGCGACAAAGATCACCGGAGCAGAGAAGGGTGTTGCTGGATTGGCGACGATGACCGGTTCGTCGCTGACGATCCGTTACACCAAGAAGGGCCAGGATAACGTGGCAACGGAAATCGAGGTGCAGTCGAAGAAGTCCTAACCGTCAAGCTGTTCGAGACATCGGTCCCGGCATCGCCTGCCGCGACCGATGTCGCGGCCATAAAACTCGTGGTCGTCATCGACTTCTCGTCCGTGCGCCGCTCACCACCGACCGAGCTACCTCGCGCCCGCGATAAACAACCAACACGGTCTATCCTCCTTGACACGTCCGGATTGCCCTCGCCATGATGCCGCCATCCCCGACGGCACGGCGTCTTCGGCTACGAATAACAGGATGTGAATCGCAGACGATTTCTTCAGCAGGCCGCGAGTGCGTTTCCTCTGGCCGCGGCAGCGGTTCGAGGCGTCTCGACGCGTGCGCTTGATACCAACGCCCCCGTTGTGATCATCGGCGCGGGCCTCGCCGGTCTGCGCACAGCTGATCTTCTTCACACGGCCGGCGTACCGGTCGTCGTTCTGGAAGCCCGGGCATCCTCGGGCGGTCGTGTTCGCACCGTTCGGGCACTGTTCGACGACGGGTTGCATGCGGAGGCGGGCCCGACACGATTCGCGGGTGCGCATGCTGCGGTACTGCGAGCCGCTCGCGCCTACAAATTGCCGCTTGTGCCCCTCGTGGCTTCTGGCGCCGACGTCACAGCCGTGAACGGTCGGCCCGCGAGCACGCTTCAGGGTCAGCAAGCGTGGATGCTGGATTTGAAGCGTGACGAACAGATGACGACGCCAGCGGAGTTGCTGGACCGGTATGTCGGTGAACTGCCGCGCGAGCTGGGTGACCCGCGCGCCCCCCGTACGGCCTTTGCCCGTTGGGAGGCGTACGAGCGGCTTACGTGGCCGGGGTGGCTGCGATCACGCGGAGCCTCTGCGGACGCCGTCAGACTCATGACGGTAGGCGGTGATTCCAGCAGCGTCTCTGCGCTCTACGTGCTGCGTCAGTACGCCATGCTTCGCGCTTCGACGCAGCGCTACAAAATCGGTGGCGGCATGGACCGGTTGCCCGGTGCGATGGCGGCATCGCTCAGTGGGATCATCCGCTACAATGCGCCGGTGGTTCGCGTCGAACGTCAATCGACCGGATTCCGTGTGGACTATCGCGAGGGTGCAGCCGCGAAGAGTATGGCGGCCGCGCGCGTGGTGTTTGCTGTCCCGGCCAGTACGATGCGGCAGATCGAAATGAAACCTCGATTGTCCCGCTTGAAGGAACAGGCCATCGAGCAGCTTTCGTACTATGACGGTGTCCGTTTCCTGATGCAGGTGAAGCGTCCGTTCTGGAAGGCGGCAGGCTTGAGCGGCTCGGCGAGAACCGACCGAGCGACGGAAATCGGGGATGCTGCCACCGATCAGACGGCGCCCTCGCGCGGAATTCTCGCTGCCACGACTGGAGGTGAGATGGGCCGCCGCACGCTCGGTATGACGCCCGACGCGAGCCTCTCCCTCGGCGTCGATCTCATGGCCGATGCATTTCCCGCCATTCGATCAGAGTTCGAGAAGGGCGCGTCTTACCGCTGGAGCACCGAGCCCTGGGCACGCGGCGCATTCGCTCTGTATCGTCCCGGGCAGATGACGACGCTGATGCCAGTGCTCGCGTCCGCGGAGAACGGCCTTCACTTCGCCGGGGAACACACGTCGATCTGGACTGGTTGGATGGAAGGCGCGCTCGAGTCGGGCGAGCGCGCTGCGCGCGAAGTACTGAACGCCACCGGCCGGTCCTGGCCCGAGCAGACGGGGCCTACGCGATGATTGTCGTCCTGCTTATTCTTCACGGACTCCTTGCGGTTGCCCTGCTCGGAGCGATCACGCATCAGGCGCTCAGTGTGCTCACCGTTGCGCGGGCGACAAATGGCCGATGGAATTTTGTCGACCGATTCCGCGGCGTCGATGCCACGGCGTACGCAACGCCCATCGTCGTGCTGTTTGCCGTCACCGCGATCGGCGGCGCGCTGCTCTATCCTCAGTACCGGATCGACGTGCGGCCGGCGCTCGAGGACACGCAGAACTCCGCCGCGAACGGGGTATTCGAAATCAAGGAACACCTCGTGGCGATCGGGTTGGGACTATTGCCCGCGTACTGGCTGTACTGGCGAAGGCTGCACGGACCGGAAACGGCCGCGACACGCCGCTACCTGACGTGGCTCCTCGCGTTCTTCGTGTGGTGGAGCTTCATCGTCGGACACGTGCTCAACGACATCAGAGGACTGCTGCCATCATGACGGGCCGGCTGACAATCTTCTCCATCCTGTTCGGCGTGTTCTATCTCGCCGCCTTCTACTACGATCTGGCGCTGTTCCGGTATTACCCGGAGGCCGGGCAATTCCACTTGCTGCGTAACGACAACCTCGGCGTGGTGATACTGTGGTACGGCTGGATCGCCACCTCGGCGCTCGCGAGCGCGGCGATCGCGTTTGCGGTACCGAGGAAGATGGCGGACCGTCTCTGGCCCGGATGGGCGTGGATCATCCCAACCGCCGTGGTGGTCGGGATGCTGATTTACGAGCGCCGGTGGTTCGTCTCGTAACGGGAGGAGCACATGAAGAAACTGGCGACCGTCGCGGCTCTTGTCCTCGCGAGTGCGGGAACGCTACTGGCGAATGGTCAAGCCTTCTTCATGGCGCCGAACAGAGGGCCAGTGGAACTCGTCTACTTCGCGCGCGTCAAGGACGCGAAGACGGGGAGACCAATCCAGAAGAAACCGTATGTCACCATCGTCGATCCATTCACCGGGATCGTGATTCCTTTCCAGGGCGACAGCCCGGGACACTTCAGGAGCCCGGACGTCGGCGCCGCGATTCTGGAAGTCAGTTCCCGGCCCATCGATACGAGCCAAATGGAAATCATGATCACCGCGGCGGGCTATCAGACGATGAAGGTTAAGTACGTTCCCCGGCGGTCGAAGGGCGCCGTCGAACTGAATGTGAAGATGGAGCCGAAAGCAAACGCCGCCAACACCAGCACCAGCGAATCCGTTGCGGCGGCGAGCCAACCCGACGCGGCGGGCAGCGGCAGCAGCGCGCCCGTGGACTCGTCAAAGCCGACGTTCTTCCTGTTGGGAGCCTGCTTCGGTCTGGCGGCTATTTCAGCGGTGGCGCAAACAGTAGGCCGCCGCGAGTCCACAGAGCGTTAAGCCCACGCTCGAGCGCAATCGGCGTGGCCGTTCCGAGGTTGCGCTCGAACACTTCGCCGTAGTTGCCGACATCTGTGATGACGTGCCGGGCCCACGCTTCGTCGAGGCCCAGCGCGGCCCCATTCCCGGCACTCACTCCGAGCAGGCGCGCGATGTCGGGATCGTCCGGCGCGGCCATCTCCGAGACGTTGGCCGACGTGACGCCCAGTTCCTCCGCCGCGATCATCGCGAAGACCGTCCAGCGAAGGACGTTGAACAGGTCGACGTCCTCCTGGCGTACGAGCTGCGCGAGCGGCTCCTGCGAAATCCGCTCGCCGAGGATGCGGAAGCCTCGTGGGTTCTCCATCCCACTCCGGACCGAGGCCAGCTCCGAGACGTCGGCGCTGAACACCTGACAACGCCCTTCCGCCAGCGCACGTCCACCGGCCGGCCCGTCAACAACAGGGACTTTGTTGAGTGCGATCTGGTGTCGTCGGAAGTACGCGGTCAGCGTGATGTCGTGTTCTGAACCCTCGGCGACGCATACGGGAATGCCTGCCAGCTGCGCCGCGTGATCGGCCTGGAGGCGCTCGGGGACGAGAAATCCCTGACCGTCGTAGAACGTCACCGGGCCGAACAGGACATGCAACCCTTCACGGCGCAGCGACCATGTCAGACGGCGCGAAACGATGTCGATATCGCTAGAGCGCTGAAAGAGATCGATCGAGTCGACCGGCTGGTACCGAATGCGGTCGGCGGACCCGACGATGGCGGCCGCGACCGCGCGGCAGAAATCAATGTCGAAGCCGCTATAGTGTCCCTGGCTGTCCACCCGGGCGAACCCGGCGATCCCCGGGAAGACACCGCAGACGAGGAAGCCTCGCTGGCGGATGCGTGAGACGCGCGAGGCCGGGGCAGCGCCGCCGCACGATGCCGACAGCATCGCGGCGATGAGGATCGTCGAGACGGACCGCCACATAATGTGAAGGCGCAATCGAGTCTACAACGTCAGTGAGGGAGCCATGCCAGCATCGAATGCATTCGCACGGGTGATCCTTCCCGCGGTCATCGGCGTGCTGATTGGTGGAGGTGCAGTCGCGTACGTCCATCGGAACGATGTCACGTCGGCGGCCGGTTCGAGCGCAGCCACCACGGTAGACGCCGGGGCAGCAAGAGACAATCTCGATGCGCTGCGCGCGGACGTCGCACGCCTGAAGACGAACGCGCCGTCGCAGTCGCACACAATGTCCGACGTCGGATATCACTGGACCAACCTCTGGTTCGCTGCGGAAAAAAAGAATTGGCCGCTGGCTCAGTTCTACTTCGAGGAAACACGCTCGCATATTCTCTGGACGATCCAACTGAGGCCGGTACGGAAGGCGCCGGACGGAAGCGATGTGAACCTGGTGCCGATCTTCGAAAGCATCGACTCGAGCGCGTTCAAGGCGGTCGCCGATGCCATTCAGGCGCAGAATTCAAGCGCATTTACGGCGGCGTACCGCGAGACGCTGCAAGCCTGTTACGGCTGTCACAAAACATCGGGCAAGCCCTATCTGCGTCCGATGGTTCCGACCGAGCCGGGACAGTCAATCATCAACTTCGACGGCGCGGCCACCTGGCCGCAGTAGGGCAAGCGCTCAGCGTCGGACGAGTTGCAGGTCGAGCCGCGTGTCGCCATTGATCGTCACGTCCTGACCGTTCCCTTCCGGCCCATTTGGGTCCGTTCGCGGATCGCCGAAGGCTTCGTCGCTCACCCCGACGCTGTTCTTCTTGCCCGCATACAGTCCCGAAAAGCGATAGAAGCCAGTCTTGTCAGTTGTTGTGGTCTGAAAAATGGAAACAGGGCATGAGTCTGAGAAGAACGGTGGCGACGACGAAACATCCTCGCAGGTGTATTGATGCACTAGCACGCCTTCGAGTGGAACGAGTCCGGTCGCCGTCACTTCCGACACCACGCCCGAGAGGGTGTAGGTCGCGACGCGCGGACCAAGCTGAAAGTCGAATCGCGTGTCGCCGCTGACGGTCAGAATTTCCCTCGCGGCTGCGTAGCCTGCCTTCACGGCGGACGCAGCGCCGTACGATTTGGGCACTCCAGGAAGGCTGTAATAGCCGTTGCCATCGGTCGTCCCGTGCTGGCCGGCCACCCGCACTTGCACGCCTTCGACGGGCGCACTCCCCGTTGGGGTCTGCGCCACCACCACGCCCGACACGGTAAAGGTCGGTTCCGACGACGGAGCTTGGGTTGGCGCGGTTGGACCAATCGGAGGTCCACCGCCACAGGCCCCGGTCAACATCGCGACACTCACCGCGGTCAAAAGCCTGGTCATCGATTACTCCTGTCTAACGCAGGTACCGATCGTAGACGCCTCGGTACCCCAGCGCTTCCGCGAATCGTCCGAGTGTGGCTGCGACTCCCTTCTGGAGCGGAATGGGGATCGCTGCGTCATAAGCGCCGTACTTCGTGTACGTCCGGCCTGTGGCAACAAACTGAAGGGGATTCCTTGGTAAGCCCCTCATTCCAATACGCCCTTCGCGAGCCAGCCCGTTCAACGTCGCGAGCGCGCCCAGCACGTCGGTCACGGCGTCAGGGGTCGTCGCTCCGAAATCGTTGGTCTGACGGTAGACCATTTCGCCTGTCCCGGTGTTCCACGGGTGGACGTGTGGAACGCCTGCCGGCATGAGAACGTTCTCGCCTTTCGTCAACGTCTGCTGCTCGCCCGCCAATAGATAAGCGGCCGTCCCCTCGAGGATCTCGAACGTCTCGATCCAGGTCGCGTGGACATGAGCGACAGTTGCTGCAGGTGCATTCGCAGGACAATGCACGTCGAGGACCCACCCACGTCCACCAGTATCTTCTGCGGCCTTGACCACGACCGTTCGAGTCTGCGTCCGTGGATCTGTGGTCTCGAATCCCGCTCGAATCATTGAGCCTCCTTGGCAGATCCTCGAAGCGACCGGCCGTTGATCGCTCATCCCCGTAGGTCGATCAGCAGGCCTCGCCAGACGCGAAGACGTGGCAGCCTAGCACACCGCTGCCAAGAGCGCGCCTGGGCCGCTACACCGTTACGTATGAATAGACCCGGTGATCAGTCGCGTCGAGCAGGAGGGCCTTCGGGAGGGTCATCCGGCAGCGGTCGCCAACCAACCGTCCAGTATTGCGCCCGCAGCTTATCGCTCCACTGAATCGCAACCGTCCAGTCGTCGAAATACCGCGCGCCCACTGGCCGGCCATTCACGAACCATACGACTCGCGGCCTGCCTTCCACGGTGTCGATCAACGCGTGGGCGCTGGAATCATTCGCGTGCCGCATTCGCCACATGATCGTCGGCTCATTGTAGGTAGACGGCAGGATGATTTCGGACATGGCGGTCACACCTCCGGCAAGGCCGGTACCATCATCCAGACGTCATGGGTCACTTATATGCGACGTGCCGAACGCCACAGAGTCGCGGGTTGGGAAGACTAAACGCCTTTGATATGAAGTCATCGGCGACCGCGGCCTCGATGCCTTTGTTGGGGAATACACTTTGCTCGCTCTATCTGCATGGCACTTACGACCCAGGTATCGCAATACATACGGGGACGTCTGTTGCGTCGTCTCTCACGCTCCATGCCGTGGATCGGCGCCGTCGTTGCCGTCGCCGCCGTGGGCGCCGCGATTCGGCGCAAGGGTGTCTTTGGCGGCGCGCTCGACACCGCGCTTGATGCCACGCCAGGCGTGGGCCTCGTGAAGAACGCGCTCGAGGCGATACGCGGACGCGACTTCATCAAGGACAAGATCAGCGCCAGCCAAGTTCCGGAGCAACGTATTTGAGGATGCTCTCGATCGCATGGGCGTTGTAGTCGACGCCCAACTGGTTCGGGACCGTCAGGAGCAGCGTATCGGCCGCCGCGATGGCCTCGTCGCCGGCAAGCTGCTTAATGAGCACGTCCGGTTCCCCGGCGTACGAGCGACCGAAGATCGCCCGAGTGTTGGCGTCGATGTAACCGATCTGATCCTGGTCGCGGGCGTCGCGGCCGAAGTACACCCGGTCGCGATCGTCGACGAGCGCGAAGATGCTGCGGCTGACAGAGACGCGCGGCTCACGCTCATGCCCGGCTTCCTTCCACGCCTGACGATAGACTTCGATCTGCTTGCGTTGCTGCACGTGCAGCGGCTCGCCAGTCTCATCGTCTTTGAGCGTCGAGCTCTGGAGATTCATTCCCAGGTTCGCTGCCCATCTGGACGTGGCGTTCGAACTCGAACCCCACCAGATTCGTTCGCGCAATCCTTCTGAGTAGGGCTCGAGACGCAGCAGCCCCGGCGGATTCGGAAACATCGGTCGAGGGTTTGGTTGCGCGAAGCCCTCGCCCTTCAGCACCTCGAGGAACGCTTCAGCGTGGCGGCGTGCCATGTCGGCGGCCGTCTCGCCATCACGCGGCGTGTAGCCAAAATACCGCCAGCCGTCGATGACCTGTTCAGGCGATCCGCGGCTGATACCGAGTTGCAAACGCCCGCCCGCGATGATGTCGGCCGCGCCCGCGTCCTCGGCCATGTACATCGGGTTCTCGTAGCGCATGTCGATGACCGCCGTCCCGATCTCGATTTTCTTCGTGCGCGCGCCGACGGCCGCGAGGAGCGGAAACGGCGAGCCGAGCTGACGTGCGAAGTGGTGCACGCGGAAATATGCCCCGTCCAGGCCCAGTTCCTCGGCAGCTACTGCCAATTCGATCGACTGCAGAAGGGCGTCGGCCGCCGTGCGCACCTCGGAATATGGCGACGGCGTCCAGTGGCCGAAGGAGAGGAAGCCGATATTTTTCACGCAAAGTCCCTTAGATAGTCGCGCGGCGCCTTCGGACCGGTTCGTCGTTCGTTCGGCGCGGCTGGCCGAGCAGAGTCAGAGTGCCAGCAGAAACGCGAGCAGGTCTGCCTTTTCCTGCTCCGTGAACCGCGCCTGGAAACGCGTGTCGTAGAACCTGATGACGTCCGCCAGCGTCGCCGCCGATCCGTCGTGAAAATACGGCGGCCGTGCGGCCAGTGCGCGAAGCACCGGCCCCTTGAACTTGCCGATATCGTTCCATTTGCCCGTCACCATCGCCCGCCCGGGATCGGTTGTCTGAACGGTCTCGCCCGTCGCCCGTCGTCGCAGCGTATAGAGCGGCAGGTCCGCGGTGCGCCGCGACGCATCCGCGACGCCGATGTTCAACGCCATCGGCACCGAATGATTGCCAGCGTTCGGCGTATCGTGACAGATGGTACACGTGCCGCTCAGAATGGGCCGGCGAACAGGATCGTCCGGCAGTCCATTCAGACCGGGCACGTTGTCGATGACGAACGGCCGCGTATTGAAGATCGCCTCGCCGCGCGCGATCGCCTGCTGCTGCGACGAGCCGGCATTCGTCCATCCGCGGAAGAGCGTGAATACAAACGGATTGTGACCGCCCGATGACGCGCCGCAGGCACCCGGCATCAGCGGCAGCATGTCGAGTGGATCATTGATGCCGATACAGAATGGCTCGCGTGCGAGCGTGCCGGGGCCGCTGTGTGCCACACCGTCCGTGAGGCTGCCCGCCGAAAGATCGGCAACCTGCGTCGAGAACAGTCCCAGTTCAAAGTCGACGATGGAGTGAACCTGCGCGGGCGTTGGGGGCGGGCCCTGCGCGTGCCCTGTGACGGCCTCCATTGCCTGGCTGATGAGACCATCGCGAATCAGACCCGGCTTCGATTGGCGGCCATCCCACATCACCGTACTCAGGAATTTCAGGTTGGTTGTGGGCAACGGCCGTCGATACATCGATACGGTCGTGAGCCGTGCGCCGCACCGATACGGATCGTCCACGTCGACGATGCCAAACTCCGCACCGACGGGAATCTCCATGCCCACGCGAATCAGCCCCTTTTCCAGCAGGAGGCTGAAGGCTCGCCGCCGCGTCGCCGCGGTCGAGATGTCGGCGCCTTCGCAGTTAGACCCGTCGTTAGCGCGGAAGATGGCGTCCAGGCCATCCGTGTGCTCGAAACGGTCATGCAGCTCTGCGGGAGTGATCGTCCACGCCTGCGCCGGGCGGTGACACGTCGCGCAGCTCCGTCCATTTGTTCCGAGCTCCTGGAAGAACGGATTCTCGGCCTCAGTTCCGTTCGTGCCAACCGTTGCGAGGACGCCGCTCGGATTTGGGAACGACCGCTCACCCGCGCGTCCTGGCGTCGTCGACGAGGCCCGTGCCGTCGCGATCAGTACCGCCGTCGCGGCCATGACGAGCGCCACGCCGGTGAACAACCGGCGTGGCCGCGTTGTCTCGCGTCTCGATGAACGCTCCATGACTCACCTCTGAAGTCTAAGAACATCGGCAGACGCGCGCCGCCGGGTTATTGAGTCGCACCCGAGTAGGTGTCGCACGAAATCTTCGAGTGCCAGTTCACGAACGTGCCGGTCGGATTGTCTTTCCAGGCCCAGACGTGAAGCGTGTAGAACCGCGGCAGCCCGAATCGGTTCGGCGCCTCGAATTGCTGGAACTTTTGTCCCATCAGTTCGGGCGCCGAGGAGTGCGTCTTGTCCCAGGCGTCCGCCAACACCAGGTAGTCGGCACCAACCAATCTCAGCGCCCCGTTCTCAACAGGCTCGTAGAGAATGATCTCGGGACGCGCGGCATCGATCTGGCCGTCCATGACGAGTGGCATGTTGACGTAATGGAGTCCCATCGCCCCCGAATCGGGTCCGCTGACGCACCCGAATGCGAGCGCGTATCCGGCCTTCTCAGCAGCGGACACCTCTTTGTATGGCTCGGTGATTTGGCGAACCATCTTCGCCAGTGGGTTGTTCTGCGACGCAGCGCCGTGGGAATGGTCTTCTTCGGCCCGCGCCGGCGACGCCGCCAGGTTCGCGAGCGCGAGCGTGGCGACAACGGAGAGCGTGAATCGTGTTGCGAATCCTGTAATGGTCATGATCGACCTCCTGAATCGATGGCATAGCGAGCCGTCCGGGCGGTGCACCCGACGGGAACAGATCGCCCGTCCGTACACGTACACGCGACGGGCGCGGAGAAACCCCGCAACTGCCTTCCGATGACCTCCGTTAGCGCCGACCAGGGTGCGCGTGAGCACAACACGTGTGAGAGAGGAAAACGGCGAGCATGACGAGGCCGTTGTGGCACCCAAGTGCCGCTGACGTACCGGTTTCCATTCTCGACGAGACATTAATATTCGCCGCCGCCGACGCGCGGGTGTATAAGGACGCTCATTCACACCGCCCAAGAGGTCCATGAGTCGCTCATTCGTTTGACGTGATCCTGAATTGCACCAAGGAGGTCTGCAATGAAAGGAAGAACTATCGTTCCACTCCTACTGTCGCTCGCTTTCATACTGCCTCTCACCCTACGCGCCGATCAGGACAAGAACAACGGCCACGACGACCGTGGCCTCGGAGATGACGCGCACAACAAGCACGAGCTGAACACCCCGGTGAGTCTTCTTGGCATTATTCCGATACCAGGTAATCCGATTACCAGCGCGGACATCTCATGGGTTGACCCAGGCACCGAGCGGTACTACTTCGCCGATCGCTCGAACTTCGGTGTCGACATCATCGATGCGGAAACCAACTTCTTTGTGGCGCGCGTGAGCGGCATGGCTGGCGCGCTGCCGAGTGGAGGAGGGACGACCACGACGAACGGTCCAGGGCCGAATGGCGTGCTGGTGACACCGAACCGAAAATTATGGGCAGGCGATGGCAACAGCACTGTGCGGGTTGCCGATGTCGATCCCGACTCGCCAAACTACCTGAACATCATCGGTTCCATCGACACATCAACAGCGGAGTGCGACACGGGGACGACGCACTATTGTGGGCGCGCGGACGAGCTCGGGTACGACTCCAAGGATCACATCATTCTCGTCGCCAACAACGCGCCGCTCTCACCAACCCCGCCGCACAGTCTCGTCAGCCCGTACGCGACCTTCATTTCCGCAATCCCGCCATACCAGGTGCTCGGCCACGTGACGTTTGCAGGGGCTGGCGGGCTCGAGCAACCGTTATGGGATCGCGAGCTCCACAGATTCTGGCTCACCGTGCCGGGGCCGGCAGGCGGGAACCCGATGGTCGCTCGCATCAATCCAATCAGCATGATGGTCGACAAGGCCTATACGCTCAACTGTCTGGCGTTGACGGGCACCGCGAGCGCGAGCATCACCGGCATTGCGCTCGCGCCGTTCGAGCATCTCCTGGTGTCCGCCTGTGGCAGGCCGATCATATTGAGTGCCCTGACCGGACATGTGTTCAACGTCATCACGCAGGTTGGAGGGGGTGACGAGGTGTGGCACAACCCGGGCGATGACCGTTTCTATGTCACCGGTGTAAGCACGGTCGCGCCGCTGGTGCAGTCGCTTGGAGTGATCGATTCGGAGACGAGCACCTGGCTTCAGAATGTTCCCGACGTCAGAGGCAAGAACCCCGCCGCGTTTCCGGAGAACAATCACATCTTCACGATCGTTCAGATCAACGCTGGGATTGTGGCGTCGCCCGCGACCGACGACAGCGTGTGCACCCAGTTTGGCCTCAGGGGCAGAGGATGCGTCGCCGTGTTTGGTCACGCGAATGCTGATGATGAGGACAAGTAACTTGTAAGTCTCGGCGAGAGGGCGCGGGAGTGTCGAGGATCTGGGAACGGATCTCGACACTTTCGAGGAGCGCCTCGGCCGGAATGTGGAACTTCCAATCTCCGAAAAGCCTCGGAGATTGGAAGTTGTTGGTTCCCGGTAGGCCGTGTCAGAACGTCAGACGGAATCCGAGCTGCACCGTCCGCGGGGCGTACGAGAGATTCGCACTCGGCTGCGGCTGGAGGAACGTGGCGCTCGTCATCCAGTTCCGTCCTAGCGACGGCAGATCCTGGACCTGACGCGGATCGATGTTGCCCGCCAGTTCGGACGATTGCGTTTCGATCAACGGCGCCTCGCCGGTGACGGTGACCGTCTCCTGCAGATTCGACGGCGCCATCAGCAGATTCAGCGTGATCGTCTGTCCGACGAGCACCTGCACGCCGGTACGCATGATGTTGTTGAAGCCGGCGAGGTCCGCGGTGAGCTTGTACGATCCGACACGCACAGGAATGCGATAGACACCCGTAGAGTCGGTGACCGTCTGGTAATTGTTTCCCGTTGCTTCGTTGATCGCCTGCACCGTGACGCCGGGCAGCACTGCGCCCGTCGAATCGGTGATCGTACCCGTCAGTACTGCTTCCTGGGCATAGCTCGAAATTGGAATGAGCAGGAAAAGGGATGAAATGACCAAGGCCCTCAACAACACGCACTTCATTTCGGACCTCCTTCAGATGCGCACAGGATGTGCGCGATGAAAGGTGAAGTCTGCGCGCGCATTAATGAATGGAGGATGAACGGCGACGTGTGCGCGCGTCGTGTGGCACTTCTGGCCGGACGCGCAACAACACCACACTCTTAGCTGCGGGAAGAAGCGTGTGTGGTGGCGCGTGATGTTAGGCTATCGCCCCATGAACTCGACCCGATGCGCGATGGCGTGCGTGGTAGTTGTAGCCGCCGTATGGATACAGGCGGGATCTGGAATCTCGTCGGCGCAAGCGCCGCCGACCTATCGTGTTGATCCGTTCTGGCCGAAGCCGCTGCCGCACAAATGGATCATGCAGCAGGTGCCGACACTGGCCGTGGGTCCAGACGACCACGTCTGGGTGTTGAATCGGTCGCGGCAGATACGCCCTGACGAGAACGGCGCATCCACCACTCCACCGCGCACGGACTGTTGTATCGCCGGCCCTTCGGTGCTCGAATTCGATCCGGCTGGCAACCTGATTCAGGGATGGGGCGGACCGGGGTACGTCCCGAACTGGCCGGGCGAGCAGACGATCAACGTCGATCGCGACAGTAATGTGTGGATATCGGGCACTGGGCGCGGCGAAACCATCTTGAAGTTCAGTCGCGCTGGCAAGCTGCTCAAGGACTTTGGCCACGTCCCGCCGCCTCTGCCTCGGGGGCAAACGCCGCCGCCTCTTGTCGAGAACAACCAGCAGACCGACGTGTTGATCAGCGGCGTCGCGGGGTTCGATTTTGACGAGGACGCACGCGAGCTGTACATCGCGGACACCGAGTTCATCAACAAACGGATCCTCGTGTTCGACATGGACACGGGTGCGTTCAAGCGCGGGTGGGGAGGCAAGGGTGTCCCCCTTGCGGAGATCCCGAATGAACGGGTAGCGCCCTACGACACGTCGGGCCCGCCGCCAGACATCAAGGAATTCAACGTCCTCCACTGCATCCATCTCTCGAACGATGGTCGCGTGTATGTCTGCGATCGCGGCAACGACCGCGTGCAAGTCTTCACGAAGCAGGGCACGTTCGTCACACAGTTCTGGATTCACCCCTCAACGCCCGCGCGCGGTGCCGAATGCGGCGGACCGGGCAGCGACAAGTACGGTCCATGCGGAACGGTGTTCAACCTGGCGTTCTCGCCGGCGCCACGGCAGGACTTCGTCTTCGTTGCGGACGGCGCGAACGACAAGGTGTGGATTGTCAATCGCACATCGGGAATGGTCGTCGGGTCGATCGGCGATAACGGACGGATGGCTGGAATGTTTCACTTCATTGATGGGATCGCCAGCGATTCGAAGGGGAACATCTACACCGGCGAGGTCGAGACCGGAAAGCGAGTTCAGAAGTTCGTGCCCATGAGGAAGTAGGCACGCTCACTTCTCAGGCTTGGCGGGAGGCGGTGCCGGGAGGGGTTGGTCCGAGTTCCAGGTGTCGCGATGGTAGAGCCACTTGCCATTCAACTTGTGCGACACCGACAGATAACTGCCGCTATCCACGGTCGCGCTCGATGCATTTGTCACCGTGTAGCTTCCAGATTCCCATCCAGTGTCGCCAGACACGCCAGCCGTCGATGTGCCAGGAACGAGCTTGACGCCCGCCGCTTTCGCTCCAGCCGTCTCGGCATTCAAGAACGTGCGCATCGCGGCGTGCCCTTGCGCGACGGGAGCATGCGGAGGCATCAGTACCGCGTCGTCCTCGTACAGCGCAACCATCTTCTCGACCTCGCCCGCGTTATACGCCTCGATCCACGTCGAGGTGGCGGCTTTGAGCGCGGCTTCGTCGGCAGTCGTATCCGCTGCAGGCGAAGCGGCCGGTGCGCATGCGCTCAACACGAGCATGGCCCCAACAGCGACCACGGCCAGTTCTTTCGACATCCGTGGCTCCTTCACGGGAAACGTGGACCAACTTACAGCCGGCACATCATACCGCCGCGCCATACATGTCAACGTTGATAGTGACGATTCAACGCGGGTCTCATGAGAGCGAAGCGGCTTGTCACCTGCGCCCGTCACGGCTTATCGTCAAGCGTGCCTCGACGCGCGAAGTGGCTGCTTCCGCTCGTGCCGCTGCTCCTGCTGGCACTGGCCCACGCTGATCGTGATCCTGACTCGATCGGTAACTGGCGCAGCGCCAGCCGCGCGCCGGTCGGACTGGCGCCGGATCCCGCGGTCACTCCAGAGGCGGTGGTGCAGGTGTATGCGGCGCGCGCGGTCCGATGGCGCGGCTACTTCGGCGTACATACCTGGATAGCGGCCAAGCCAGCCAATGCTCCAGCCTTCACCGTGTATGAGGTGACAGGCTTTCGCATTCGCAGCGGTGGTCGCGCGGTCACAATCAGCCAGCGCGCGCCGGACGGCCGGTGGTTCGGCAGCGCGCCCAAGCTTCTCGCCGACGTGCGCGGCCCCGGCGTGGATCCGCTCATCGAGCGCATCGAGTACGCGGTCGCAACGTACCCATACGACAACACCTACCGCATCTGGCCGGGCCCCAACTCCAATACGTTCACGGCATTTGTGCTTCGGCACGTGCCGGAGCTGCGCGTGGATCTTCCGGCTAATGCCGTCGGCAAGGACTACCTCGGCGCGCGCGTCTTCGCGCGCGCGCCGAGCGGTACGGGTGGACAGGTCAACCTGTATGGTGTACTCGGCCTCCTTGCTGGCAGGGAAGAAGGCATAGAACTGAACCTGCTTGGCCTGACGTTCGGTCTGGATCCGAACGACCTCGCGCTGAAGCTGCCGCTCGCCGGCACCCTCGGCTTCGGCGCGCCGGTCACCGCTTCAACGCTGTACTGAGCGACGACAAACGATCGCTCCATGCGGCGCGGTGAATCGAGACCGCTGTCAAACGATGTTCACAATGACATGAAGTCCCGTGTGATCTGGTCGAGCACCTTTTGATCGACGACGCGGGTGTCGCCTTTGTCAGGTTCACTTTCGGAGTAGACCGTCAGCCTCACTGCGCTGCACTGCGGACCCAGCGCGGAAGGATCAAACATGTACAGCCCTTCGTCGATGGCCTCAATCTCCGAGATGCGGTGTTCGACCACGAATGGGTGGATCGGCGTCACTTCAGTGTCACCGCAGAACGCACGCATTCGCAGGAATCCGGCCTTCGCTCGTTTCATCGGCGGCAGCGACATCCCTTGCGTCATCGCGGCGCCGCGCGCCACTTTGGCCCACAGCCCTTCCGCCATCTTGGGCGTCACGCGCACGAGCAACGCACGCGGATAGTCGGCAAGGTATTCCGACCAGTTACCGAAGTCCATCACCGGTCGCCGCACCTGATCCTTCGCACCGTAGATGTGAACTGGTGTGATGAATGTCACGTCGAAGTCGGTCGTGCTCATTGAGTACGGGCTCAGGCTGCCAGCGCGATTCTTCACCGCCTCGCTGAGCGCGCCGATGGCAACCGGCCGCGGATCAACCGGCAGGTGCGTCGCGTCTGGCGGCATCGCGTCGGCCATCTTCTTCGCCGCCGATGCGATCACTTCGCAGGCCTGATCGATCCTGACAACCCGCGTGTCGGAACGGCCATCCGGATCCCGATCGTCAACCGTGGTAAATCCAATCAGGCCGCCCTCCGTGAAAACCGGTCCTCCTGCGCTCGCACGCGCCAGCGCCAGATCAGACAGAAGCAGACGCGGTCCGACGCCGGTCACATCCCCAGGCGTCAGACCCTTATGTCCCGTCATCTCGGCGCCAACGGCGTACAGCGTTTGCCCGTTCGTTACCGTCGGCCTCGTTTGTCCGCATCCGAGCGGCAGCGGCGGCAGTGATGTGATCACCGACGGATTGACCCAGAGAATCGCAACGTCGCGTACTGGATCCATCGCGAGAACGGTGGCCCTGACTTTGACGTCGGGAGTCAACTGCGCCTCGGCAAACGTGGCGGTGCTAACGATGCGCTGACTGGTGACAATCAGGCCGCGGGCATCGACGACAAATCCCGACGCGTGGTGGGTCGGCGTCCACAACGCGACGACACTCTCTTGCCAATGAGAGGCGAGAAACGAGGGATCCGTTTCTGCTGGTGTGGCCGATGTCGTCCCGGATGTACTGATCCCGACCGACGCGTTGTCGGCTGTCAGTTTCAGGTTGGCGTCACTCCCAGCGACGATGTCAACACGTTGCGACCACTCATAGGTTTTACCCTCGAAGGCCACCGGCTGATCGGACTCGACGGCATAACGCCCAGGACGCAGCGAGACGTCGGCCGTGCCAGTCAGCGTGGTGAACGTACGTCGTGGCTCCAAGGTTGGCGGTTCTTCGCTGATGAGCAGGGCGTGGTGTGCCACCGGCGTCATCTTGCCGGTCGCGTCAGTCAGCGTGACCGTGATGTGAAGTGTGCTCAGCGTCTGCGCAGACGGAGCCAGCGAGCCGATCGCCAACAACGTTGCAACAACCAGCGCCCGCTTCATAAAGCGATCGTCCGCTCCGGGCGAGCCGATGTCAACGCCCGAACCGGGTTCATGGGCGTCATCTGACGATTGAAGCGCCAGGCTCGGTTGCGGCGAATCAAGATGCGAGCGGAACGTCTCCGCGCCTGAGCAAGAACGCTACGCACATGGCCGCGACGGCCACGGCCAGAGAAATCAGAGCCATCTCCCTTGTGATCCTCGTCACGGCGTCAACGGCGACCATGGCCGTCTTCTCCAGATCCAGTGCATCGTTGGGCCTGAGCAACTCGCGGCTCACGACCGTCATGCGCCGCAGCCCATACGCGGTCATCGAGCTCATGCCGACGCTCATCCCAATCAGCCGAAGGATGATCACAAGCGACGACGCCATCCCGCGCTCCTGTTCGCGCACACCATTGATGACAGCCGTCCCGATTGGTGCAATCGTCAACCCGATGCCGATGCCGGCCAGCGCCAGTCCCATCGCTATGAATCCGGTGCCGCGAGTGTCGGGCGTTGCGCGGCCTTGTCGCAGATCGTCGACGAAGGCGACCGCCTGCGCGGCCATTTCAGCCTTCCAGAACGTCATCATCCAGAAGCCGACGATGGCGACGATCAAGCCGAGAATCACCGACGATCGATAGCCGAGCCATTCCGAGAGCCAGCCTCCGGGAATCGCGGCCAACGCCATCGGCACCGTGAACGCGCACAACAGATATCCCGTGACGAGCGCCGCGGTCATCGTGTCTGTTGCGCCCGCGACGTTGATGAACAGGGGGACGCTCACCAGCGCCACCATGATGCAGAAACCGACGAGCAGATTGACTCCGCTCGCCGATGACAGATTCCGATTGGAGAAGATGTTCAAGTCGAGGATTGGATCGCGCACACGCCGCTGTGAAATCAGAAAGACCGCAAAGACAATGGCTGCCGCTGCGAGCCAGTACAGGCGATGTTGTGGCGGAGAAGCCGCGGATCCTTCCAGGCTGATTTCCGTCGAGCCGAGGCCGATGTTGAGCAGGATGAGCGCCGCGCCAAGAAGCGTCACGCCGATCCAGTCGATGCCGCCGTTCACGTCCATGCGCGGTAAGCCGGCCAATCCCCACCACGTGATGCAGAACATCACGGAGACGAAAGGAAGATTGATCCAGAAGAGGTAGGGCCAGCTCACGAACTGCACCATGATGCCGCCGTAGAGATGCCCGAGCACCCAGCCTGCCGTGTCGACGGCTCCGACAACCCCGAGTGGAATTGCCCGTCTCCCGCGCGGAAACACGTCGGCCACCAGCGCCATGCTCACCGGCACCATTGCTCCCGCCCCGAATGCTTGAACGACACGGCCGGCAATCAACGCGTACAGCGGGGCAAGATCGGAATCGGGATGCCCCTGGAATAGCGGCATCACTCTGAGAGCAATCCGAGCAGGCCAGCCGGGCGAGGCCGCGACAAACCATGACCCGACAAAGAAAATCGCGAGACAGACGAGATACACGATGCGGCGGCCGGCGATATCCGACACCTTCCCCATGAACGTCATGCTGATCGCGTACGAGACGAAGTACCCGGTGACGACCCATCCGGCGACGTCGAGCTTCTGGATCTCGATCGTCATCGAGCGGATGACTTCAGGCAGCACGGCGGAGACGATGGTGAGATCGAGCGCGCCGATGAAAACGGGCAGACAGACGAGTGCGAGGATCAGCCGCGGGTACTGCTGCGCACGCGACATTCGGCTTACGGCCGCTGTAACTCTGGAGGCGGCGGCAGCCGTGGCGTCGGAATATTGATTGGTTCATCGGTTCCGGAGAAGTCGATGAGCCAACCATTGCCCTCGGGTTCGGTGACGTGGATCTGGACTGGGGCGGCTGACTTTTCGTCCACCCAGAGATCGACCGGATATGTCAGCTCCAGTTTGAGTGTCGAACCCATGAACGGATTGAGTTTCCCGCCACTCACTTCCCCTTTGAGATGAACAGTCTCCCGGTTCTGAATGTTCTCCCTGCCGACGACTTCGGGTTTCTGAATTGCGGTCTTCAGGATGTCCGGAATGCCGGTCCTGGCAAACAGCGCGGCGCCGTTGAAGTTGGAGTCCGGTGGCACTTTGCCGAACTCGTGCGTCAGCGGATTGGACTGAAATGTCCCTTCAGGAACCCAGACTCGCGTCAACTTGAAGATCTTTCCATTCTTGAGCGACGCCTTGATGTCGCACGACACTCGGTCCGGCGCTGAATAAACACAATCTGCGACTGTAAACGTGGCCCCGTGCTTCTCGTCGAGCACGGCGGGCGTGCCTTCGCGTTTGAGAGAGAACCGCGCACTCTTGAGCGCAAGTGCGGCGTCAGCCGCCCGATTGAGAGAATCCTGAGTCGCGGCGCTGCCCGATCCTGGCTGCTGAGCACCTCTCACCCAGGCAGTGGACGCGAGCAGGCAGACCAGAACGAGAGCGGTTTGGACTCTTTTCATTGTGCCTTCTATTCCGTTTTGCCAGAACTGAGCCACCCGTGCAGTCCAATCGGCGTCTCGATCGCGATGCCGTAAGAACGCAGGCCCGTCGAGACCACGCCACCACCCTCGGTGAACGATCTCGAAGTGTCGTCGCTACGTAGCTCATGCCGTGTTTCCCGAAACGGTCAAGCAGCGGGTCACGGATTGCGTATGGCGTTGCGTGATGAAAGAAACGATCGGAGGTTTCTGCGCGGTCACCCGGGCCATCGGTCGAGCGGTTGCAGTTGTGGTCTTCATTGCCGCGTTGGCGTCCGCGTCGCCGGCCAACGCTCAGGATCTCTACGAAATCCAGGTCTACCCGTATATGACTGTCCCGGCGGGCCGGACGATGGTCGAGGTGCACTCGAACTATTTCGCCCGCGGGACGACGGACGTTGGGCCGGAGTTCCCGCTGAACCATCAGTCGCACGCGACGCTGGAAGTAACGCACGGCTTTACGAATTACTTCGAGTGCGCCGGCTATTTCGTCACCGCCGCGCACGTGCCGGGTGAAGGCGCCCGCGTCGTCGGCGGGCGCATTCGTCCACGGTTCCGGTTTCGCGAGACACCGAATTTATTCTTCAACATCAGCGTGAGCTTTGAATTCGGGTTCCAGGAGGCAGAGTTCGAGGCCAACACCCGCACGCTCGAAATTCGACCGATTCTGGAACACGAACAGGGCCGGTTCTATCTGTCAATCAACCCGGTTGTCGGCAAGGCTTTACGTGGCCCGGAGTCGGGCGAGGCCTTCGATTTCGAGCCGAGCGTGAAGACCGCGTGGAACGTCACGCCGATCATCGCGGCTGGTGTCGAGTACTACGGCGCCACGGGGCCGATCACCGATTTCGCGCCGGTGCATGACCAGGCGCACATGATTTTTCCGACCATCGACCTCGATGTATCGCCGGACTGGGAGCTGAACTTCGGCGTTGGCCGCGGCTTCACCGACGCCAGCCAACGCTGGGTGATCAAGGGTATCGTCGGATATCAGTTCAAGCACTGAGGAATCCCGCATCGATCACGGCCTGTTGTGACTGACGCCACGGCGGGTCAGTCAACTCCACATCGACAGCGCAGCGGTACTCGAATTGCTCGACCTCCGACGCGAGTTGTAGGCGAGTGTTGAGCAGCTCATTTCATTCGAAAACGGATCGTCCGGCCGAAGGCGCAGTCACACGTACGCGTGTCAGACGTCAACATCTCGTGAGAGACAGGCGCGGTCGGTCAAGGTTGCTGACATGAACCGACGTTCGTTCCTGAAGTTGACAGCGTTATTGCCGGCCGTCGATTTGAGCTGGCGCTCCCGCCTCGACGACCACCATTTCGCGTACGAGTCGGTCATCGGTACGTCGCTCGATCTCATCGTCGGTTCGCCGTCCGTCCGCGTAGCCGAGGGAGTATCGCGGACGATTCGCGAAGAAATCGATCGCCTGGCGTCGATTCTCGATACTCGGAATCCAGCGAGCGAGATTAGCCGGTTGGAATTTTCAGATGACGATCGCGGTGCGTCTCGAGAGCTGAGCGACGTTCTGCGCGCGTACGAGCACTGGGAACGCCGTACAGGGGGACTGCTGTCGATTCGTTCCGCAGGCGCTGATACGCCACGAAATGTCGACGCATTGGGGAAGGCCTACATCGTCGATCGCGCGGCGGCGGCGGCACGAAGGGCATGGCCGTCAATCGAAGGCCTGATGCTCGATGTCGGCGGTGACATCGTGGTGTGGGGCCGGCCGCGCGAGATCGGAATCGCCGATCCGGACGCCAGCTACGACAACGGCCGGCCGATTACGACGATCAGTGTTCGCAATGTCGCGGTCGCGACGAGCGGCACCTACGCACGCGGCGCGCATCTGATCGACGCGCGCAGCGGGCAGCCGATCGTCACTCCGGTGGCGGCGACGGTTGTCGCTGCCGATGCGGTCACCGCCAACGCGCTCGCGACGACGCTGTGTGTGACGAGCGCCGACGAGGGCCTACGCCTTGTCGAGGCGACGCCCGGCGCCGAAGCACTGCGAATCGCATCCGGTCTGCTGACCCGAACATCTGGGTTTGCTCGTCTGGAGCGGCTCGTCGTCGTTGAACCTGCCGCCGAACGGCCGCCAGCCGCCACGAACTGGCCGCCTGGATACCGGGTCACGATGAACCTCCCGCTCACGTCTGGCAAATCCAAGAAGCGTCCCTATGTAGCGGTGTGGGTGGAGGACTCGTCGAACAAGCTGGTTCGTGTGCTGGCGATCTGGGCCGGGAAGTCGAAGTACTACTCGACCCTCTCGACCTTCTGGGGCGTGGTCGGAGGGAACCTCCAGCCGTTTCGACCGGTCACGAGGGCCACGAGGTCTGCGGGTGCATACGACCTGGTCTGGGACGGCCTCGACAACGATCGCAAGCCGGTGCCTCTGGGCTCGTACCGAATCACGGTCGAGACCAACCAGGAGGATGGCACGTATGCGAAACAGGTAGGCACGATCGAGATCAGCGATCGCCCTGGGAGCACGACGCTGCCCGCAACCACCAACTTCGACGCCGTCGTCGTCCGGTACGGTCCAGCGTAGAACCATGAAACACCGCGTTCGCACCGTCGCGCACTGGGCGCTCATGGTTCACATCTACGTTTCGATGGCAGGGTTCACGCTCGCCTTTCTATTTGGCGCGACCGGTCTCGCGCTGAATCACCAGGGCTTCGGGTTGAGCGATCCCCGAACGGCGAAGACTGCTATCAGCGTAGACAAAAAGTTGCTTCACAACCCGAACCAGGCCGCACTCGAACAGCGTCTGCGCGAGCAGTTGGGAATTCGATCGTCTTCTACGGACTACCACGAAGATCCCGGCCAGATCCAGATGACGTTCGCCGTTCCTGGCGCCCGCACGGTGGCGACGATCAACCGCGAGGATGGCAGAGCAGAGATAGAGAAAGAAAGCCGCGGAGTGCTGGGTCGTCTCGGCGATCTCCACAAAGGCCTGGATACCGGCAAGGTCTGGTACTGGACGATCGACGTGGCGGCCTTGTTGATCGTGATTAGTTCCATGACTGGCATCGTGACGTTGCTTGCCCTTCGTGCACGTCGCCGGACCGGTTTCACGGTCGGTGCGCTGGGCGTGCTGACGGTTCTTGCGATTTACCTGCTTTGGGTTCCGAAGTGACAGATGGGACGTTATGCGACGACAAACGGTTTTGTTTGCTGCTGCACTGGTTCTGACTTGGACAGTAGTACCGATGCTGGCGCAATCGTCTCCCACTGCGGCGACATCGCCTGCGAACGAGCCAGTTCAACCGCCCGCCGCGATTGCCCCGACGCAGGCGGCCGACCAAGCGCCACCGGCCGACGCCCCGGCCCAGACGCCTGATCAAACGAAGCCGACCGATCCTGGCGCGGCGAAACCACCCGATCAAAGCCGCCCTGCCGCGCAGACTCCGGGCGTCCGGACAGGCGGCGTCGAGGTCACCGACACCGTGACCGTCGGCGGATACGGGTCCGTACGGTACGAGGCCAACACCCTGGATAAGCCGAAGCCGTCGGGATTCGATTTCCGCCGCTTCGTGCTTACGGCGGACGCGACGCCGAACGACCGGCTGCAAGCGTACGCGGAGATTGAATTCGAGCGCCTGGCTGAAATCGAAGTGGAGCGCGCGGTCGATCGCTCTGCGGATGGGGTGTCGTTCGCGGAGGAGCTCGAAGGCGGCAACGGCGGCGAGATCTCGATGGAGCAGATGTGGGGTCAGTTCAAGTTTGGCGACCCATTCTCGGTGCGCCTCGGTCAGATCCTGGTGCCGCTGGGCCGCTTCAACATCAACCACGACGACGACAAGTGGGACATCCCGCGTCGATCGTTGGTCGACCGGAACGTTCCCGTGCTGCCGGTGAAGGCGGCCTGGACCGAACTTGGTGTCGGCGTCACCGGAAGCGTGCCCGTCAGCAAGTCAGGTCAGCTCACGTATCAGGGGTATGTGGTCAATGGGGCCATCCTGGACTTCACGATCGAAAAGGGAGTCGAGACCGAAGACGGTCAGAGCATCCTCAAGCTTGCGAGCGAGGCTGGGGTGACGCGGGGACCCGTCAATGGCGAAGACGGCGTGCGGGCCGGCACCTGGCGGATTGGCTACAGCCCGACCTTGACGACCGACTTCGGCTTTTCCGGCTACATCGGACGCTACACACCAGACTTTCTGAACGTCAACGAGCGAATCACCTCGCTCGGCATCGACGGCCTCTGGAAGCGAGGGTCCTTTGCCCTCGAAGGCGAATACATCCACACCGGTTTTGGCGATACGGACCGGGTCATGGATGCCTTCATCGATACCGTGACCGGCTCGACCGGCATTGCGCCGCTGGCCGGTGCCCAGGGGACAGAGACTGAGTTCGCCATCACGGATCTGACGCCGTCCCGCCAGGGGTTCTGGCTGGAAGGCCGCTACCGTTTCTGGTCCGAACGCTGGAAGGACAGCTTCCTGGGCAAGGGTTTCGATGACCCGACGCTCGTCGCAGTCGTTCGGTACGAGCGCGTCAGATTACATAACGCCATCCAGGAAGCCACGATCGAAAACGGCGAGATCGAGCGCGGCGACGCGGAGACGCTTCGACAAGAACGCACGACCTTCGCGTTGGCCTACCGCCCGCTGCAGACGGTCGTCTTCAGCGTGGCTACCGAGTTCAATCGGCGGCTCGAAGGCCCCGTGCTCGTGTTCCCCCGCGGGTTCACCGAACGAAGGTACGCAACCATTCTTGCCGGTTTGGCATTCGGATTCTGATGGAGCGTCGGATGACTCACCCGCGCGTATTCCTCGCCATCGCACTCGCGGTCATCTTTGCCGCGACGCCCTCACGCGCCGGCCAGGACGAGACGACGGTGTACTTGACCGTCGATCAGGCGCCAAAATCGCTGTTTCCAGGTGCGCAGATCGAGCGCAAGGACGTGCCTTCGACGCCCGAGTTCAAGGAGAAGCTCAAAGCCAAGCTCGGACGGGTCACGCCGACGGTGTGGGAAGACTCGTACAGGACGTTCACGGCGACTCAAGACAACAAGAAGATCGGGTACGCAGTTGTCGTCGACGAAATCGGGAAGGTGAACCCCTTCACCCTCATCGTGGCGGCCACGCCCGAGTTCAAGGTTCGTGACGTCGCCGTCATGGTGTATCGCGAGCCGCGAGGGGGTGAAATTACGCAGAAGCGTTTCCTCGCGCAATACAAGGGAAAGGGATCGGGCGATCCCATCCGGCTCGATAAGGACATCGTCGGGATTTCTGGCGCTACCCTGTCGGTGATCGGCGCGAATCGGGCGGTACACAAGGCGCTGTCGGTGCTGGAGCTCGTCTACCAATGACGGCCACGCTGCGCGCATTCACGATCGTGCTGGCAACGGTCGTCGCGTCGCAGGCCTGGGCGGCAGGCGTTAGCGTTCACGCCGTGCGCTACGTGATGGGAACGTGGTGTGATCTGGTCATCTTCGATCCGGATCCCGCCCCTGATGTCGTCCAGTCGGCGTTTCGAGAGATTGCACGTCTCGACGACGTTCTGAGCAGCTGGAATCCCGAGAGTGAAGTCTCCCTTCTGAACGCGAGCGCCGGACAAGGGCCGCGGCCTGTCAGCGTCGATCTGGCGAACGTCGCGGACGAATCAGCGGCGCTGTGCACGTCGACCGGCGGCGCCTTCGATCCGAGCGTCGGGCCGCTGTTGCGGGCGTGGGGGTTCTACACGGAGTCGCCGCGCCTGCCGGCGCCGGCGATCGGCCGTGAGGCCGAATCCCACGTCGGCTGCGACCGTGTGACCGTGCGGCGCGATTCACGCACAATTGCACTCGCTGACGGCGCCGCGCTGGATTTCGGTGGCATTGGCAAGGGATACGCCGTAGACCACGCACTGGCGATACTCCGCGCGCGCGGCGTGACGCGCGCGAAGATCGATTTCGGCTCGAGCAGCCTCGGGTACCTGGGGAACATCGATGGTGGATGGCCGGTCGTCATCCCCGATCCGCGCGATCGCGACAATCCGCTCTTCTACGTCCGGATCACAGGAGGCGCCGCCGTCAGCACCTCGAGCCAGCGCGAACGCTTTTTCGAGCGAGACGGACGCCGCTTCGGGCACATCTTTGATCCACGCCTGGGCCGTCCGGTCGAATCTTCGCTCATGAGCGTGACGGTCATCGCGCCCCGGGGCTCCACTGCGGACGCGTTGTCCACCGCGCTCTTCGTGATGGGGGCGGCACAGGGCAAGCGTCTGATCAATGCAATGCCGGGTGTCGGCGCGGTGTTCGTGGAACAGAGTGCGAAAGGTCTCGTGACGACAACGGCCGGCAAGGTCCCACGCTTGACGCGGTTTTCCAATTGATATGTACGCATTCAGCTATCGAACGGCTCCCATCAGTCTCAAGCTCGCAGTCACGGGCTGGCTGCTCCTCGCCGTTGAAGGCCTTGGCGTCGCGGGACTCCAGATCTACGTACGAACGGGTCTGACACCTTCGGGTGCGCTGCGCCACTATCTGGGCGACGAGGCGACGCTCCGACAACCCATGTCCCTCATGGAGATCGTGGGGATCACCCACGCTCACGGCTTTTCCTTGCCCCTGGTGGCGCTCGCCCTCGCGTTCGCCTTCATCGCGAGCAACGCACGTGAATGGCTCAAGAGCCTCGTCGTTGTCGCGTTGTTCACGGGCATGCTGCTCGAGCTCGGTTTGCCGTGGCTCGTCCGGTACGGTCCTGCATGGGCGGTCCATCTATTCCTGCTTACTGGCGTGCTCCTCGTTGGCGGGGTGTTCGTGTCGGTGGCCGTACCGCTGTACGAAATGTGGTGGTCGCCGGCGAAGCCAGCGGTCACGGCGGCGCGCCCTCCGCAGCCTCAGGAAGCGCCCCGATTGCGTCGAGCCCGTTGATGCGACGTCGTCATTTCATGAAGCTCGCTGGGCTTGCCGCTGGAGCTGTGGTGGCTGGTCCTGCTGCGCCCAGCGTTACGATGCCGCCGCGCCCGCATCCTCATGTGCGCCCAACGTCGCCGATGCTCGCGAAGGGCATCAAGCCGTTCGTTGATGCGCTTCCCATTCCAGCCACCATGCCCGTCATGCACCGAATCGCCGGCGTGGCGATCTACGACGTCCCGATGGTCCCCTTCAGGCAGAAGCTGCATCGCGATCTCGCGCCGACGACGCTGTGGGGCTATCACGACGCGTGCCCCGGGCCGACCATCGAGGCGCGAAGCGGTGCCCCCATCCGGGTGTTGTGGCGGAATGCCCTGCCGCCGACGCATGCCTTGCGGATCGACACCGCCATCCACGGGGCCGAACCGGACAAGCCGGCGGTGAGAACTGTCGTGCACGTGCATGGCCTCAAGGTTCTGCCTGACAGTGACGGATACCCCGACGCGTGGTTCACCACTGCGTTCGCGCAGACAGGCCCGTTCTTCAAGAACCGCATCTACGAGTACCCGAACGATCAGCGTGCGGCGACGCTCTGGTATCACGACCACGCGATTGGCATCACGCGGTTGAACATCTACATGGGCCTGGCGGGTTTGTACATCCTGCGTGACGACATCGAGGATTCGCTGAATCTCCCATCGGGAATGTACGAGATTCCCTTGATCATCCAGGATCGGAACATCGCCCCGGATGGATCGCTCGTGTATCCCGCTCCCACTGTGCCGCCGATCGCCGAATTCTTTGGCGAGTCCGTCCTCGTCAACGGGAAGATCTGGCCCTATCTGATCGTCGAGCCGAGGAAGTACCGATTCCGAATTCTCAACGCCTCGAATGCGCGGTTTTATCGCCTGAGCCTCGTCGAAAGCGACGAGGCCGGCAAGGCGACGAGGCATGGTGGCCCGTCCTTTGTCCAGATCGGCAGCGATGGAGGTTTGCTGAGCCGGCCGGTATCGCGCGCCTCCATCGATACGGCTCCAGGCGAACGCCTCGATGTCATCGTCGATTTTGCCGATCACGCCGGCAATATCTTCGTGCTCGCGAACGACGCACCCGCACCCTTCCCGGAGGGTGGCGATGTCGTCCCACCGCACGTGATGATGTTCAGGGTCGCGCGAAGTCTTCCAAGCCCGGACCTCAGCTCTTTACCGAACAGCCTGCCGGCCGTGACGAGACCGGACTTGGCTGATGTCGTTCGAACGCGAGACCTGGTGCTGAGTGAGGTCGAAACGGAATCGCACTCTGTCGACACCACGTTCATCTCGTTGATCAATAAGGCCTATTGGCATGACCCGATCACAGAAAGGCCGACAGCCGGCTCCACGGAGATCTGGCGGATCATCAACAGAACCGATGACGCGCATCCGATTCACGTGCATCTGGTGCAGTTTCAGATTCTCGACCGACAACCGTTCGACGTCCATCGAGACTCACTGGTGTTCACCGGCCCGGCCGTCCCGCCGCCAGCGCATGAGCAGTTCGGCCCGAAGGACACCGTGCAGTCTCATCCCGGCGAGGTCGTCAGGCTGCTGATCAAATTCGATCTTCCGTCGAGCACCCTCGTCAGGCGCGGCGAGTCATTCAGATATACCCTTCACTGCCACATCCTCGAGCACGAGGAGAACCAGATGATGCGGCCCTACGAGGTGGTTGGAGGAACCAACCACAAGATCTGACTCGACCCAGGCCACCTCTCGCCTCGCCTTCGTAGCATCCTGTGCGACGCTAAGCGCATCGGCGCGCCGGCCACCGCTTCAACGCTGTACTCAGCGATGACCAACGATCGCGCCATGCGGCGCGGTGAATCGAGGCGTGGCGCTGGATGGTATCCTTTGCCACACAATTTCTGCCCGTCGCGTCACGCGCCGAGCAGCCACGGGAGCGATCTGATGCGCGCAGCACTGGCGTTACTATCGATTCTTCCGTTGTTCGTGGCGTTTCCGGCGGGGCAGACCCGAGCGGCGAAGAGCCTGGACATCTACGTCGTCGACGTCGAGGGCGGCAATGCTCAGTTGTGGGTCACGCCGTCAGGCGAATCGGTCCTCGTCGACACTGGGAACGCGGGCGCTGCCGCTGTCCGCGACGCCGACCGCATCATGGCGGCCGTCAAGGATGCCGGGGTCTCGCAGATCGATCATCTGATTACGACGCACTATCACGGCGATCACGTCGGCGGCCTTCCGGAGCTCGCGAAGCGGATTGCCATCAAAGAGTTCATCGACCACGGGGCCAACGTGCAGCCGACCCCGCAAATCGATCCGGTGCTCCAGCAGTATGGAGAACTTGCCGCCAAGGCGAAGCACACCATTGCCAAGACAGGCACCAGAATTCCCGTCGCCGGTCTGGACTGGCGCATCGTCAGTGCCACCGGGCAGATTCTGAAGTCGCCGCTGCCTGGCGCTGGTGCGCCCAACCCGTATTGTGCGGGGTTCAAGCGACACGACGTGAACCCTGTATCGGGCGGACCGCTCGGCAACACCGAGGACGAACAGTCCGTCGCGAGCCACGTCACATTTGGAAAATTTCGGGTCCTGTATCTCGCCGATTTCGACTGGAATCAGGAAGTCGAGCTGATGTGTCCGAACAACCGCATTGGCACCGTCGATCTCTTTGTGGTGTCACGGCATGGGCAGCCCAGCTCGAATTCGGAGGCGCTCGTGCACGCCATCCGGCCGCGGGTGACCATCATGAACAACGGACCCCGCAAAGGCGGACAACCCGCGGCGATGAACGTTCTGCTCAACTCGCCTCGTCTCGAGGATCTTTGGCAGATTCACTTCGCGCTGCTGGGCGGCCAAGAGTACACAGTGCCAGGGATATTCATCGCCAACGTGGAGGATGGCGCCACCCTCCCCGTCGCGCCGCTGCCGCCTGCGCAGGGAGGCGCGCCGGCCCCGCCGGCACCCCAGCACAATGGATCGGCGTACTGGATCAAAGTGTCGGCCCAGACCGATGGCAGCTTCACGGTGACCAACGCGCGGAACGGCTTCAGCAAAACCTACAAGGCGGGAAGCTAGCGCAATCGGTATGGCCGAATCCACGAGCCTCGGTCGGCGGGAGTTTCTGATCGGAATTCCCAGTTTGCTCGCCGCTCGAAGATTGCTTGCGCAGGCACCCGCCAAACCGATTCGGTTACGCGCGTACAGCCACGTTGCGCTCACGGTGACGGATCCAAACCGGTCAATCGATTTCTATCAGGGTCTTTTTGGCTTGTCAGTGCTGACGCGGGCCGCTGATGGCGGACGTCTGCAAATCGGCGCGGGACCGCAATACTTAGACGTGTCAGTCAACGCCGCCAACCCCGTGCCGCGGATCGATCGCTTCTGCTTCAGCGTCGATGACTTCACGATGGATGGCGTTCTGAGCACGCTGCAGGCTCACGGGGTGAATCGGTCGACGGGGCAGCCAGGGCCAATGCAAGTCGTTAGAGCTGCTGATGCCCCTGAAGTCGCGATCGGCGATCCCGACGGCATTCGATTCCAACTGGCGGACGCAAAATTCTCGCGAGGCTCGTCTCGGCAAGCCTCGACGACGACGGGACTCTTGCCAGCGAAGGACTTTAGTCACGTCACCGTATTCGTTTCGGATGCCTCTCGCTCGAACAAGTTTTACCGCGATCTCTTCGGTATGCCGGTTCGCTCGATGCAAGGACCGAACAGCCCGACGCTCGCCGTTGGAGCCGGCGTGCAGTTCGCAATGTTCGCCGCTGGAGGCGGCCAGACAACGAGGCAGCCGAGCATCAATCATGTGTGTCTGAGTGTCGAGCGTTTCGATCAAGACGCGATCATCAAGGCGCTTGAAAGCTATGGCATCAAGCCTCGCGACAATCAGACCGGACCGGTCGGTCCGATGCGACATTACGTCAGCATGCGCAAGGAAGATCGAGGCGGAGCGAAAGACGGCACGCCGGAGCTGTACTTCACGGATCCAGATGGAATCCTCGTCCAAGTGCAAGACGTTACTTACTGTGGCGGTGCCGGCTACCTCGGGAACGTTTGCAGAGTAGGGTGAACGCGAACTGTTCTCCGTACTCAGCAGGCCTCGAGCATCGGTGAGCGGCGTGATGTCCCGAACGAGAGGAACGATGTCGAAAATTCAAACGGTGCTGCTGGTCATCGCTGCGTTCGCGGTTGCGGCGCTCGCATCTCGAGCCGGCGCGCAAGGATCAGTCCCCGCCACTGGACCGGATCCGATGGCGTTCATGGCGCACGTGAAAAATGCGCGGTTTCTCGCTGCCAACGACCTGGCCGCCCGCAATCTCGTGGACTGCAGCATGCCGCCGGGTAATGCAGCCGCCGGCGGCGGCGCGTTGGCCGACGCGCCGCCCACCAAGATATTCGATCAGCTGTATTACCTCGGAACGAACCGCGTTGCCACCTGGGCGATCGTCACCAACGCCGGCATCATCCAAATCGATAGCCTCGACGATGCCGAGGAAGCGCAGCGCGTGATAGTTGGAGGTTACCGAAAATTGGGCCTCGACCCGGCTCAGATGAAATATCTGATCCTGACGCACGGCCATAACGACCATTTCGGCGGGGCAAAGTACCTCCAGGAAACCTATCACCCGCGTGTTCTGATGTCAGCCGTGGACTGGGACATGGTGGCGAAGCTGCCGCCACCGGACTCCCGCGAGAAGTTCGCCGGTGTGCCCGCCCGCGAAATGGACATCACCGACGGACAGAAGCTCACGCTCGGCAACACGACGCTCACGATGTACATCACCCCTGGCCACACCCCAGGTACGGTGTCCATGCTGGTGCCCGTCACGGACAAGGGACGCAGCCATGTGCTTTCGTTCTGGGGCGGAAGCGCCATCCCGCGCGAGCTGGGGCCGACCGGCCAGGTTGGACGGATGGATGCGGGCATGCTCGCATACAAACAATCGTTCGATCGCTTCTTCAAGATTGGTGAAGAGGCCGGCGTGGAGGGGTATATCGCCAACCATCCCTACCGCGATCAGACCTTCATCGACGGCAAGACCGACAGAATCGCCGCGCTTCAAGCCCGCAAGTCGGGGGAGCCGCATCCCTTCATCGACCGCGGTACTTACATTCGGTACTTCATGATCAGCGTGGAGTGCATCGAGGCGCAGGAAGGCTGGGTGCGGGCCGGCAGGCCTTCGGTCGGCCCGTGACCGGGCGAACGACAACGTTTCATCTCCGGGCATGATGCTCGTCTTCGCAGTGAACGTGCGAGCTGATCTGCGGAGCGGCAAATGGAAAGCGCGGGCGAAACGGCTCGCAGCATGTTGAGAGCCAACCCCTGAAATCCTGAGAGGCGCGCCGGACGGGGCCGGCTGTCGCGCGTCTCCCTCTCCCATCAACACTCGGTTCGTCGGCAGCGCCCGCCTCTGCAACGCTGAAATCCAACGGCGCAGGTCGTGCAGAGTGGCCGCCCGTTTGATCGCCGCTTTCGAGGCAGTCGCGTGGGAGGGAACACTCATGAAACGGACGCCGATCACACACGTACCAGCACTTCCGATATGGTGCCGGCGTCGTTTTCTTGCGACGCTCGGCGCCTGCGCGATGGTCCGTCCCTTGGATGTGTCGGCGCAGGTCCTCACCAGAGCCACCGGCACACTCACCAAAGAAGAACGCGACCGCCTGACACCGGGGCAGGTGATCGACGAGTTGAAGAGGGGAAACGAGCGGTTTCGATCTGGAAAGAGCGTGTCTCGGGACTACCGGGATCAACAGCTCGCCAGCGCGGCCGGCCAGTACCCCGCGGCCGTGGCGCTTGGATGCGTCGACTCCCGCGCGCCTGCAGAGATCATTTTCGATGTCGGTATCGGCGACATGTTCAGTGCTCGCATTGCTGGCAACGTGATCAATGACGACCTGCTCGGCAGCCTGGAGTTCGCATGCGCCGTGGCCGGCGCAAAAACGATCGTGCTCTTCGGACACACCACATGCGGCGCGATCAAGGGCGCGATCGACGACGTGGAGATGGGGAATCTCACCGGACTACTCGCGCGCGTCAAGCCCGCCATCTCGGGGACAAAGTTCACCGGCGAGAAATCAAGCAAGAACGCTGCGTATGTCGACGCTGTCGCCCGAACGAATGTTCTGCTCGGCCTGGATGGGATCCGTCGGCGAAGCCCAATCCTCGCTGATCTGGAGAAGAAGGGAACCATTCAGATTGTCGGCGGGATGTACGACCTGGCCACCGGCTCGGTGGAGTTTCTCAGCGAGCGGAAGTCGGAGCGTGGCTAGGATTCCCGTTGCTGACGAGACGTCGTAGAGAAATGCCTCTTGACAATAGTCGTTTACACGACTATTTTCCGCGCCCCGTGGCTGGTGTTGTCGCCCGTGAGCTGAAGCAGCATCGCGCGTTCGCCTCGCACGAGCAGGAGGTGCTGCTAGGGCTGCAGATCGCGGCGACGCGCATCGTGGAACCGTGGGAGAAGTTCCTGAAAAACACGGCGGATTTGACCCCCAATCAGTACGTCCTGCGCATTCTTCGCGGCAGCCATCCGACGCGGCTGCCGTGTGGCGATATCGCGGAGCGCATGATCGCGCGCGATCCCGACATTACGAGACTGGTCGACAGGCTCGGCCGTCGCGGACTCGTATCCCGAGGTCGCAGCCGTCAGGACCGCCGCGTCGTTGAAGTGGGGATCACGGAGAAAGGCCTGCACGCCCTTCGCGGTCTCGACGGCCACGTCGATCGATTCCCGAAGGCGATGCTCGGCCACCTTGGTCTGAAGAAACTCGAGCAAATGGTCGCACTGCTCGAGGCCATCATCGCAGAGCGCAGCACATTTCCGTAGCCGTGCATGACAAGCGGACAGGAATTGGAAGACGGTGTCCCGATTGGTCGTTTACACGACAATCGTTTGCCGGATGTGTAGACCGTTGCATTGGCCCACAAATAAGCGGTTCGCATGCATCGGGAGGAGAGGATCATGAACAAGGTGCAGGTGCAAGGCCTACATCACATTACGCTCGTGGGGTCGACGCGCCAGACCGCTCTGGACTTCTGGCAGGGCGCGCTCGGCATGCCGTTCATCTTCGAGCAGCCGAACCTCGGCAAACCGGATGAGAGTCATCTGTACTTCGATCCCGGCGACGGCCGGCTGCTGACGGTCTTCACGAACGAATCGCGCGAGGATGCGAAACGACACGCGCCACGAGAAATCGGCTGTGTCGAGCACATCGCGTTCAACGTGTCGCGAGCCACCTTTACGCACGCGCCGGCTCGCCTCCGCGAGCGAGGCATCGAGTTCATCCAGCGGGATCGCGGGTTCATGGACTCGATTTATCTCCACGATCCCAACGGGCTCAAGGTTGAACTCGCCTGTTACAAATTCGAGCCCCCCGAAGGGTTCCGCGCTCCGGACGTGCTCATGAAAGCGCACCAACTGCGCGTCCAGCGCGGTGACGCCCACATTACCGACCAGCACGTGGCGGATGCGATCGAGTCACTGCTCGCGACAAGGCCTCGCATAGCGGTTGAGGCGGGCGCGCTCCCGTTGAGCGGCAGATAACGGCATTCACGTCGGGTTCGAAGCGCCGCGGTCGGAATCAGAGTCTTCAGCTCGCAGGGGGAATTGCTCGGAACAATTCCCGCCGGCGTGCCGCCACAAAGCGTGGGCTTTGCCGGACGAGACAAGAAAACTCTGTTCATCATCGGCCCCGGCGCCGTGTACAAGACAGAGCAAACACCGTACGCCTGCGTCCAAAGGAGTTGGTCGATCTGTGCCTGAAACCCTTGTCACACCACGCGCCACGGGTGGAACCGCACGGCGAGCGATGCTCAGCGCCTGGATCGGCTGGATGTTCGATGGCTACGAGAACTATGCCTTTGTCCTGGTGATGCCGATCGCCATGCGGCAGCTCGTGCCGCCAGATCAGATCGACCGTGTTGCGCTGTATTCGGGGGCGGTCCTCGCCGCGACGCTCGTGGGCTGGGCCACGGGAGGTGTGATCTTCGGTATCGTCTCCGACTACTTGGGGCGCAAGCGCGTCCTCATGTTGTCCATCCTCTGGTATTCCGTCTTTTCGGGGCTCACGTTCTTTGCGCCGTCGTACCAGATATTGATGTTGTGTCGCTTCCTGACCGGCTTGGGACTTGGGGCAGAGTGGGGAGCAGGCACCGCCATCGTCGCTGAACTTTGGCCGGCCACTCATCGAGGCAGAGCCGCAGGGATTCTCCAGTCTGCATTTGGCGCGGGATTCTTTGTGGCATCGGTTGCTTGGTACTTCGTCGGACGGTCGGGACCTGAATCGTGGCGCTATATGTTCCTGATCGGGGCTCTGCCGGCGCTCCTGCTCCTCTACATTCAGCGGGAGGTCGAAGAATCGCCGATGTGGCTGGAGGTGAGGGAACGACGACGCCAGGCGAAGGCGCACGCGACGGGACGCGCGACTGCGATCGTCGAGGACAGGAAGGTCGTTCAGTTCACCCTTACGTATGTGATGTCGGATCCACCGCTGCGACGACGGATCGCGTTGCTGCTCCTGATGTCCTTGAGCACCGTTATTGGGTGGTGGTCAATTTCCACCTGGATTCCGTTGTACGCCGGTCAGCTCGCAGCCGCGGTCGGGCAGGACGCGCAGCGGACCGCATCGTTGACCGGTGTGACCTACAACATCGGCACCGTTGCCGGATACATCGTGTTCGGCGCGGTCGCGGATCATTGGGGACGCAAACCGACGATTGGGCTGTATTACATAGGCGCATTCGTGATGTCGATCGGTTTGTTTCTGTTCGTGAAGTCCCCGAGCGTCATGCTTCTGGTGGCCGGTATCAACGGCTTTTTCACGCTCGGTCAGTTCTCGTGGATGTCGGTCTACCTTCCCGAGCTGTTTCCGACAGCCGTGCGCGGAACTGCCATTTCGTTAGTGTTCAATGCGTCTCGATTCGTGGCCGCGCTCGGTCCGCTGTTTGCCGGATATCTGATTGCGACGACGGGA